>Ga0307375_10000017_pt1 | contig 234228 bp, 183 predicted proteins | sample TR1MG_FD_202531 | JGI IMG/M metagenome (GOLD analysis project Ga0307375, IMG submission 202531) | Soil microbial communities from Risofladan, Vaasa, Finland - TR-1 | ecosystem: Environmental > Terrestrial > Soil > Coastal area > Acid sulfate soil | place: Finland: Risofladan, Vaasa...
AAAATATCTACAGCAGTACCTTGATGAGTTCGTATACAAATTAAACAGAAGGTATTTTGGTGATAAAATCTTCGATAGGCTAGTGGTAGCCAATATTACAGGATTATGACACTTTACGGATATACATTATTTTTACTTCTATTTTAAGGCATAATATGATTTTTTGTGATTTACCTTCAGTTAATTTTTTTGGTTTAAAAATATCTGTATTCAGCGAGGAGGAGCTCATCTTTTCTATTGAGCAAGGTATGGTGAATAATACTCCAGCAAAAATCTACTATGGATACTCGTTGGCTGTACTCTCCTATCTTAAAAAATATCCATCATACCATAAAACAGCTCAGAAATTTGATGTAATGGTTACCGATGGTCGGCTTTTTTATCTATTGGCCAAGTTATTTGGGTTTAAGCTTAAATATGACATTTCAATTCCCATGTTAACCCTTCTTGCCATTGATATTGCAGCAAATAGCGGTTCCAAGATCATGCTTGTTGGTGGCACATCGGAATCAAATGCTCAAGCCAATGCTAATCTTAAAATCAACCATCCTAATATCAATGTTTTGGCTGGTATTGATGGCTTTTATGACAGGGCTCAGGAGGTTGAAATTATTGCAAAGATTGTTGATTCCAAACCGAACCTTTTACTTCTTGGTTTGCCCACACCAGAGAAGCAACTGCTGGCAACAAAACTTCGACCGTTACTCAATGGTTGTGTTATCATACCCTGTGGTGGTATGATTGATGTATTGGCAGGCAAAGAGAAACTCACTCCTCATTGGTTGAAGAAGATTGGATTGGCGAGTATTTACAGACACATTCAGCACCCCAAGCGAATACCAGAATTAATATTGATCCTGTTCAGGACTTTAAAAGTAAGTAGCGTGATCTTCTACCTAAAGTTTATCCGTAGGTCGGAAAATATCGACATCCCATCAATTGTATGTGGAAATAATTCAACTTCTGAGTAATGAGAATTGTCCATGTTTTAGTATGCTTTGCCCATTTAAAAGAGTTACAAGTAACAGGTGACGAAGTTACCTAGGAGTCCACAGATGCACTGTTTCAAGCTTCAATCCCTCTGTGAAACACTGTGAAAACACCGTGTAACTCTGTGATAAAATAGTGACGAGTTGGAGCGCAGCGGAGATCTCGATTCATCGGGGTTACGAGTTACAAGGTGACTTGGCTAAAGTCAATAGCCTAATCCCCCTAAAAAACATATTTAAGCATCTGAACACACAAAGACGTTTGAAAAGATGTTTAAAATCGCAAAAAGATGTTTGTAAAAATGTATTTTTTGTGAAAAAATAACGGTGCAGCCTCCGGCCTCAATTTCTCAGTGAAACTCTGTGTAGCAAAAGAGTCAGAAGACCGGAGTCGGGAGACAGAAGTTGATGACCGAAAACCTACAATTTTAATTCATCCCCAAATTAAATCCCCATCCAACTGGCCGGGGATTTTGTTTGATGCGAAAGGTTATTTGGTATCTACCTACATCCCCAATTCCTCTGTGAAACTCTGTGTGCCCACCGTGTAACTCTGTGTAGCAAAAGAGAACGGAGACCGGAGTCGGAAGACAGAAGTTGATGACCGAAAACCTACAATTTTAATTCATCCCAAAATAAAATCCTCGACCAACTGGCCGGGGATTTTGTTTGATGTTAAAGGTTATTCGTTATCTACCTACATCCCCAATTCCTCTGTGAAACTCTGTGTGCCCACCGTGTAACTCTGTGTAGCAAAAGAGAACGGAGACCGGAGTCGGAAGACAGAAGTTGATGACCGAAAACCTACAACTTTAATTCATCCCAAAATAAAGTCCTCGACCAACTGGCCGGGGATTTTGTTTGATGCTAAAGTTTGTTTGGTATTTACCTACAGCCTTAATGTCTACAGTCTAACTCCACCCGGCCTGGGATTTTTCTTTATCAACGGTGGTCCAATTTGATTTTGTTAATCATTATGAGTAATTTTACTCATGGTATTGAGTAAAATGTAAAATATGTTCGAACGCGCAGAATTGCAGATACTTAAAAAGCGAATTGAAGAACCAAGAAGGTTTATTCAGGTGGTAATGGGTCCTAGGCAAGTAGGAAAAACCACCATGGTGAATCAGCTGTATAAGCAGCTACCTGTGCTATGCACTTTCCAGTCGGCTGATGCGGTTGCAGCTACCAGCACAGTTTGGCTGGAGCAGGTATGGGAAGCTGTGCGCATTAAAATTAAAGCCCAGTCACTCGGTGAATATCTGCTGATTATTGACGAGGTTCAAAAAATATCCAACTGGAGTGAGACTGTCAAGAAGCTTTGGGACGAGGACTCGAGGAACGGAACCCCCCTAAAGGTCATTTTGCTGGGCTCGTCGCGATTATTACTTCAAACAGGATTAACGGAGTCGCTCACTGGTCGGTTCGAAATACTTTACCTGTCGCACTGGTCATTTTCCGAAATGAACCGGGCATTTGGCTGGGATGAGGAGACCTATGCATGGTTTGGTGGATATCCCGGTAGTGCCGAGCTTATTGGCGATGAACCGAGGTGGAAGAAATATGTGAGGGACTCGCTCATTGAAACAAGCATTTCCAAGGATATACTTATGCTAACCAGAATAGATAAGCCCGCCCTCTTGAAGAACCTTTTTGAGCTAGGTTGTCTATATTCGGGCCAGATTTTGTCCTACACAAAAGTGCTGGGGCAGCTCCAGGATGCTGGCAATACAACCACGCTATCGCACTATCTTAATCTGCTCGAAACAGCGGGGCTGTTGGGTGGAATTGAGAAATACTCTTCGGGCGAAATCCGCAAACGTTCCAGCAGCCCCAAATTTCAAGTATACAACAATGCGCTGCTTAGCGCTCAAAAGGGAAGCAGTAAAGCAGAGGAACTTATCGACCCTGCCGGTTGGGGTAGGGTGGTTGAATCATGTGTTGGTTCGCACCTTGTAAACCATTCAGTAAAGAATGATCTTTCAGTTTACTACTGGCGCGAAAGAAATAGCGAGGTTGACTTTATTTTGGAGAAACACAACAAAGTTGTTGCCATTGAGATTAAGAGCAACGCATCAAAGAATACCGCAGGTCTAGCTGTTTTCAAGCAAAGATTCAATCCACATAAGATATACCTGATTGAGAATAAAGGGCTCTCCTGGAAAGAGTTTCTCACCATTAACCCAATGGACCTATTCTGATTAGAAGCGTTAAACTTCTACTGCAAAAAATAGGATGTAATCTGGGTCATCTGCATTCTGCGGGAGCTCCGTCATGTGGCCAGACAGGTCGCCGAAGGCAAAACGGCTAACCTATAGCCTATATTTCTCTGTGAAACTCTGTGTGTGCTCAATGGAATTTTGTGTAGCAAAAGAGTCAGAAGGCTGGAGTCGGAAGCCGAAAGTCCAAAACCACGGCACCCCAGCAGGGTGCAATCTTTGTAGAAAAGATATGGTTTAGCGAGCAGCGGTGCACGCTCCAATATTGTTCAGTGCGCTATCGATTTCCTGCACCGCAATCAGCGTGGGTTAATAGAGCACGCCCACAAAGTTGCGTGAAAGTTTACCATCTTAATTACATCGCGTTCATGCTTCATCCTACCATACATCTCGCCCCTTCAGGGCTAGCATTAACGTGGAATTCGAATACACATGGCGACGCGAAGCAGAGCCATGTGCTGTCACATTTCGGGGCGTTGCCCCTTACGCCGCTCCACTAGCAATGCATTAACCAGCTCGTTCTGAAGGCCCAAAATGTTGGTGAAAGGGGAGAAGACCGAAGATTTGCAGGTGCCATCAACGGTTTAAATTCTGTTCCTTTTTCCCTGTAAAATCCTGCGAAACCTCGGTGTAACTCTGTGAAGATAAAAGAATTGGAAGACCCGGCACCCCAGCGGGGTGCAATCTTTGTAGAAGAGGTATGGTTTAGTGCGCAGCGGTGCACGCTCCAATATTGTTCAGTGCGCTATCGATTTCCTGCACCGCAATCGCCGAAAGGTGGCTAAAGAGAACGGAGACCGGAGTCGGAAGACAGAAGACAGAAGACAGAAGACAGAAGTTGATGACCGAAAACCTACAGCCTTTTTTCCTAACATTCTAACCCACAATACCCTAATTTGCTTTTAGAGATAAAAGTCGGAGCGCAGCGAAGATCCCGATTCATCGGGGTTAAAAGTTAAAAGACAAAAGGAACAAGGAACAAGGAACAAGGAACAAGGAACAAGGAACAAGGAACAAGGAACAAGGAACAAGGAACAAGGAACAAGGAACAAGGAACAAGGAACAAGGAACAAGGAACCCACCTATTGTGCAAAACACCATTCAGCACCCCAGCGGGGTGCAATGTTTGTAGAAGAGATATGGCTTAGCGAGCAGCGGTGCACGCTCCATCGTTGTTCGTTGCTCTACCGCTACCCTGCACCGCAACCGCCATAAGGTGCATAGTGCATGTCCATATTAAACGTGTGAATGCCTGCAGCCTTTTTTCCTAACCTCCTAACCCGCGAATATCCTAATTTGCTTTTAGAGTTACAGGTTACGAGTTACAAGGTGACTTGGCTAAAGTCAATAACCTAATCCCCCAAAAAAACAAATCCCCGACCAACCCGGCCGGGGATTTTGTTTGATGTTAAAGGTTATTAGGTATCTACCTATAGCCTATAGCCTAAATGTCTACAGTCTAACTCTCAATATCCAAACGTATTCGAAATGTGGTATTCCGGTCCGGTTTCCGGGGTTTTGTATACGTTAACTGTAGTTTGCACCTCGGTACTGGAGCATCCGGTGGTGGAATTCACCACCCTTAGCTTGTAGATGTATGGTGTATTTACGGCTGGTCCAATCCACGGAAGGTTGGCCGTAAGGTAATCGTAGGGGTTGAGCGGTGCGGCAACCTGGTCGAAGGAAACCACGCTTGCATCGGGTAGGGTGAGGAAGTAGGTGTAGGTTGTTCCGGCACCGCTGCGGCCTAGGTGAAGGGTGGCCTGATCGTTTTCGCACACGACGCCCCCTCCATCGGAGGTTAATGTTGCTGTGGGAATGGGGTTTACTACAATGTTAAGTGTTTGAGGAGCACTATCTCCACACCCATTGGTTGCTGTTACGCTTAGAGTACCGCCAGAGGCATTGTCGGCAAAATCGATGCTTCTCGTATTTCCACTACCGGTTATCGTAACATTTACTCCCGTATATGTCCACGTATAGGTAACGGATGGGTCGTTGGTAACGGCATAGAGAACGCCCGTAGTACCTGGGCAAACCGGGTTGTTGCCTAAGATTGCAGATGGCTGCAATGGAAGCAATGGGAAGCTCACAATTACATCGTCGAAGGAGCTACAGCTTCCATTGCTAATAGTCCATCGAAGGGTATAGGTAGAACCAAGGGTACCGTTGAATACACTATAATAAACGGTAGGGTCGACCACGGTACCTCCAGTGCCTGAAACTATGGTCCATACTCCAAAACCAATTGAAGGATCATTCCCGGCAAGGTTTGCGGTGCTAGCACCGCAGAGGGATTGGTTAGGTCCCGCATTGGCTACATCGGGAACCGTGTAGGATGTAATAGTTGCCGGATCAACCACCCCAGTTATAATTGGGCCAGCGTTTGGCGGATTGTTGTATGTAAAGCTTGTAAGCTGATAGGTAGTTCCTGTTGCATCGGTGGGCAAAATATAGGGTAACGCATTTACGGTTACCGCTGGTTGTGCTACCCCGCCTTTGTTGTAGTTTAAAATGAAATTAAGGTTCGATGAGTTTACACCCGTAAATAGCATTGGTATACCGCTACCACCGCACACTGGACCAGATGGATTAAGTTTTGCTCTTGGTTTTACAATGTTTATACAGGCAGTGGTAAAATCGATTGCACCTCCGGCAGGTATAGTTGTAACACTTGAGGTAGATACAGTTCCATTATTGTTGTTACCCGTTGCCCCCGAGGTTATCTCTTCCCATTTGCTGGTTCCGGTGTTATAGCTGGCTACCCGCATATCGGGTAGTCCGTTTTGGGTCATTAATGGAGTTAGATCGCTGGATGGATCCCAGTCCAAATTAATTACCGCTTGGTTTCCTGATGTGCCACTTACTGTCCAGTAGTCGTGCGAGTTTACGTACGATAGTGGTGCAGTAAAGCTGGTGTATGTAGAGTTTGGAGTAAAGTACTCCGCTGTCCAAAGCTGAGTTCCGGTTGCTGTTTGGGTAAGGGTCAACTTGTTTCCCAATACGGTTCCCTTCCCAATTGGGTAGAAGAAACTTTCGCCCGGGTTTATTTTTTTAGTCAATGGCCCATCTACATAGGAGGTTGAGCTACCACCGGAAGGCACCACGCAGTTAATTGCAGTATTGGTAATGGTTAATGCGTTTGCAGAGGAGGTGGTTATATTGCCAGCGGTCAACATTAAGTTGCCGGCCACTTCCATGGCACCTCCAGCATTAACGGTAAGTCCACTGCTATTGTTTATGGCAAAATTGTTAAATTTATTTACTCCGGTAAAATCACCCAATGATCCACCAATGGTTTGGGGTCCACTACCCTCGAAGCTAACAGTGGCGCCAGCACCGCTGCCACTAATAAATTTACCGGTATTATACCGTTCCATGGTGCCCTGAATGGTTAGCTTTTTATTGCTTAGGCTATTGTCGAGTGTTGGGCCGTCAATTAGTAGTCGGTTGCAAATGGTCAGATCTTTATTGGGTAGCGTTCTAGTACCGGTTCCGCTGAAGTAGAGATTAGGAATGGAGGTATAAAGGTCGGAAATCAAAGTATAGTCTAAGGTTCCTCCATACTCCAGCGTAGCATTATTTGCGCAGCTTAGGAAATCGGTATAACGACCTGCTGGGAAGGTGGCACTTTCGAGGTAGAGCTTACCACTTCCCTCAACCGTACCAAAGTTATTTCCCATGAAGGGGTAAACCACCTTCAATGTTCCATCAATTGTCATTCTGTAAGTAAATGCATAGTTGGCGTCGATGGATACAGTATCTGCTGCACTTATTGTAACAATAAATCCATTGGGGCCGCTAGTAAGCGTGTAGGGATCGCCACCCGTTTGAGTCCATACGGTTGGGTCATTCCAATTTCCATCCTTAATACTTTTAAACTGGGGTACCTCATTGGGTAACGCCGCATCGATACCGCAGGTATATTCACCGCTAAGGTTATTGGAGGTGGGAAAATCGAATTTAATCTCATTAATAAGATCAAAAACATTATCGGTTAAGTCATTCCCACCTGGGCCTGATTTTATCCAGCTGGTTCCAGGAACGAGCAGCGCCGCAGCAATATACTCTGCCTCAGTATTTGCACCTGTAACCCTAACATCTGCCTGCAGGTAGTTGAAAACTAGCGATCCTTGAAACCCTTGAATACCGTTACTTTCAACCTCCCAGTAGTAGTGTAAAACATTGTTAGGATCGAGCACTCCGGGGTGGTTATCGTTGATGTTGTTAACCCTAATGTATCCCGTGTTGGTAATGTCGGTATAGGATAGAACAGCAGGAGTGTATTTTCCCGATGTCCCTATGGGGTAGGTGAATGTTTGCAGAGCACCGCTGTAGATGCTGAAGTATTTACTTAATCCTACGTTACTAAATACGCCGTCGGAAGCGATCATTTTGGTGGGTCCAAACGAACTTCCTTCAATGGTACTGGCAGCCCCTAAGGTCATAAGGTACTTATTAATGTCCATAATCCCAGCAGTAAGCCTCAAATTCTTTTGAAGGGTAATACTGCTCTCGGTTCTAGCACCGGCAGAGTTATTTAGCTCTAACCGGCCAAAGGTTCCTGTGCCGGAGATGTGCTGCAAGACGCTACCATTGAGAATAACCCCTCCCTGGACGGCGTCACCATCGTAGTTGGCATTATTTACAAGATTGCCCTTTAAGTTAATATTAAAGGTGCTATTGAGTAGCTGACCCGAGCTGAGGGTTAGGTTATTGAAAACGGTAATATCCCTAATTAGCGAGAGCGAGGTAACGGGATTCACCACCAAATCGTAAAAGTCGGTAGCCGAAGAACCTTGAATCGATTGGGCTCCACCACTAAAAGTAGTAAGGTTATTATAGTGTTTGTAGGAACCATTATTGGTGAATCCACCCTTTACGGTTACATTAATGTTATAGTTCGTGTTGGCATCAAATATGCTATTCCCATTACTTATGGTAAGGTTGCCATTTAAAGTTAGTGGGCTAATAAGCAGCTTAACCGTTGCATTGCGTCCATTGGTGCCGGTAATGGTCAAACTGTTTAATGGCACGTTAGCATCTAGGAGGTAGTTCTGAACAAGACTAACAGCTGGACCTTGGGTAAAAATAATCTCGCCACCGGTAACCGTGCCGGCTGCGGGTCGTAGGTATAAATCACCGTAGGTAGTTCCACCTCCGCGAACAATAGTTAAGGTTCCCCCCGACATGTTAAATGCGCTTCCAGGATTGCACACCTCAAGTTTGGCATTTCCCGGTATTGCAGCCTGTCCGTTAATTTTTACATTTCCCCCACTTTGGGTATAGTTAAGAATACCGTTTGTGGTTGCAGGGTTACGGCGAATTTGGCCGTTTACCACTAAATTTCCACCCTGAATATCAATGGCGGAGGCCCCACCTCCAGAATATTCAATGTCGTTATTATTGGTTGTAGTGCCATTGGTTGGACCAACGTATACATTTCCATTAATCACCGTTAGCTTACCGTTTAAAAACAGGTCGTTGGTATTGGAAGCAGCATTGCCAATCAAAATATTGGTGTTGTTTCCGTTGTTTGGGTAATTGATAAGCAAGCCTGCCGAGGCGGGGATTGTAAATGGAGTTGCTTGAGAGATTGTAAAATCAGTTCCGGGATCGGTACGGCTATATATAAGCGTTCCGTTTTGCAGGGTCAGCCAATTATCAGTAGGAGTAGAGAGTGTGCCTCCAATGTCTACAGTAAGGGTGGTGGCCTGAGATGTACCCTTATTTACAGTTACTTTATTAAATATAGTAGTAGGTGTACCGCCAGTTATGTTCGTAACGGAGGCACTATTTGGTCCAAAAAAATTGAGGTTAATGTTGGAGAACCGTGCGTAGCTTTGTGTTCCGTAAAAGGCAAAACTATTATCAGAATTATTAATCAGATTTCCACCAATCGACATTGCGTTGTTGGTTGAGGTTGCCCAACTATCGAGACCTGCTCCGGGTGCAATAGTAACATTGCCATCAACAATAATATTTTGAAGTGTTGCCCCATTGTATATAAACCCAAACGATCCTCCATTAATATTAAAGTTTCCTTTAATGTAAACTGTCTTACTAACAATTGCACCATATGATCCATTCCAAGTCATTGCCAGCCAAGCATCCGCATCTGAACCCTTACAAACTAAATCCCCGTAAATGGTTAAATAATTAATATTCGGCATTATCAGATTTGAACCTTTTAGCGGAGTAAGAATTAAATTACCATATGAGTTAACATTATTTGGAAGCATGTAGTAGATTCCCGCTTGTGGGTTTATTGTATAAAACTCTGTGGTTCCTTTATTTACATTAAAGTCCGAGAAGTCTCCAGTTGGAAATGCATAAGTTGCGGGATTGTCAAAGTTTACTGCATCCCTAGTTGTTATTCGGAAGTTGCCATTCCCATTTGGATGGCTTGCTACAATTCCAAAAGAGCATCCTGGATTATTTTGAATATCCAATACAGATCCAACTTCAATTGTAAGGATTGCACATTTGACTTTTGCTTTATCTAATTGATAGTAGGTAGCCGGTGGATTATTGTTATTCACTGGGAATTGTGGAACTTCATTTGAAAGATAAATTGAATCTTTTGCTCCAATAACAACAACGTCGTTAATTCCGGGAACGGCTCCACCAGTATTAGCAGTTCCAGTATTGCTTGTAAAGGACCATGTATTTGGGTCACTCCAAAGGCCGCTCCCAGCAGCAGCACCATTAATACAGCTATAGAAGATTTTTGGTGTACCGAAAGGATTGTTCGAACTATTGTCTCCTGCCGTATAGTCGCCATCGATAAAGCCCACATTTTCTAAAAATGTTCCAGCTCCTGGTTCTCCAATAATGTTGTTGGTAACATCAATATCGCTGGTTGTGCCATTGGTCCATGTGAAGTTTGTTTCGTTGTAGCGCGCAGCTACATAGCCATTTTCGGTTATACCCGTTCCGGTAACTACGTCTGACTGATCGTAGGTGTAACCTTGGGTTACAGTGGCCGAACCGAGTGTAAATCCGTTGGATTTCACCCTCCAGTAGTAGGTTAAGCTCCTTCCTTTGGTGGTAGTTCCAGGTTGTTCGTAGCCAACGGGGTTCACCGTAATGGATCCAAAAGCAGTAGGTGTTCCGTTTATTGTAATTGTGGCTGGCGTATACTTTACTGGTTTTGCCGGAGTTAGGGTTGGCGCACCAATTGGGAATGTAAAGGTGGGTGACGATAGGGAGTATACTTTTGTAATACCTCCATCACCCGCATTTCCTGCCGATTGAATATACCTTAAAGCACCCGCATTGGCAATAGTTGCCGATGGGCCAAGTTTTAAGTTATAGGTTTTTATATCGAAGAGCTTATCCTGCGACAAGGTTAGTACTCCGTTCACAGTAATATTGGCACCCAAAGATATTGGAGCTGTACCGGTATTGTTGTTTAGCTCAAGGTTTTGGAAAATACCATTTCCATCACCGGTAATTAGCTGCGGAACATCATCGTTCAAAACAATTTTTCCTGCACCTGAATGTATCCCCGAATTGTATAGGTAGGATGCCGTGGCAATGGCACCGGCCAAACTTATGGTTTTACCACCATCGGCTAAATTACCGGTAACAATCATCATGGAGTCGGCAACCGAAATGGTCGATTGCGATCCCGTCAAGGTTAAGGTTGTTCCTGCCGGTTTGTCAACCTTAAACTTATTTAAAGCTAGTGGCGATAGTAAGTTAACGCTGAAGTTTTGGCTGCCGGAGCCATTAAAGATGGTCCAGTTGGTTCCGGGAGTATAAACCGTTCCGCTCGCCATGGAAAAATTACCACCAACGGAAACATTAAAGTTACTTGCTGTTAATGTTCCAGAGGTTAGTGTTAAATTTCCTAAGACGTTTAAGGGGTAGGTCATAAGCTGCATGGTAGCTGTTCCGCTTATCCTACTAATTGTTAAATTTCCGATGGGTGCATTTGATTGGATGTATTGAATGGCAGCATCTGCACTTCCCCCGGTTCCAGCAGTAGGTAGAAATAGGATGGAACCATCGGTCACGTTAATATTCCCCGATGAAGAGAGCACATCAAACACCCTACCATTGCCGGAAGCATCGGTACCACAGGCATCGTATATTTTAATGGTTCCGCCCGACATTGTATATACGTTGGCTGTTTCATTCAGGTTGAAGGTTCCTAATGTAGCACCTAAGCTACCATCGTTGGCTCTAACCGTATTTATGGTGGTATTTTTCAATGCAACTATACTGGAATAATCTAGGTGATGCTGAAATCGACCTCTGAGAATAAATGTTCCGCCTGATTGATCGTAAGAAGCAAGACCTCCACCAGTTCCTGCAGAACGAAACTGCTTGGCATCAACCGTACCGCCTCTAATCACAAACTGACCCGATGCATCGCTCCAGGTAATTAACCCACCCGACTCACGGGTAGAGAAGTAGCCATCGTTTATTTTGAATTTTCCCATCACCGAAAAGGAGCTTGCGCCACCTTGCCCAACCCCATTCACTAAACCAATTCCTCCAGCCACACCATAGGCTACATTTACTTCTCCATAATCATCGGCAGTAGCTAAAACAATAACCTGAGAGCCATCGAGGGTGAGGGCTCCGTTGGCCGGAATGTAAAAATCGGAGTTAGGAGCTCCCGGGGGTAAAAGTCCAGTACCTTCCGACAGGGAGGGGATAATGGTTGAGCCTTGAAGGACTAAGGTTCCGGTGCGAATCCACAACGCTTTCCTCAGATTTGGATTTGCACCACCACCATAACCATCGTCATTGTTTGCACCAAATAGTCGAAAGTTGGAGTACGCCGAGGAGTATACGGTTAACGAAAAGCTCTGATCGATCCCTTTATCTAAAACCAAATTATAAAAATCGGTTGTACCATTACAGGTTAGCGTATTGTTGGTTGCTCCCTGAAAGTAAACGGTTGCAAACCCTGTGGTTGCACCCAGTGTTGTTGGTGGGAAAGCATTATAAATTGGATAGGGAAGGTTGGTAAACTTAACCGTTCCATTGTTGGTAAAATCACCATATATAACCACTCGGTGCGATTGGCCATCGTAGTAGTTAATAAATGGGGCAGTGCCAGTTTCAGCCGTCGCTGTGGGGTTGGTTGTTGTATTGGTTACTCCTGTACCAACGGTAATGGAAGCAGCTGCATCAACTGTCACACTTCCCATAATGGTTAAATTTCTTCTGGCCGCAGTGGTATTGTCGTTTATGCGGTATGTTCCCTGTTTTACATATAAATTACCGTTGAGGGTAATATCGCTCATTTGAGTGGCAATAACCCCCGGTGCATTAATTCTCAGATTATTGTAAGTGGCTTGTGCTGCCGGTAGTGTGAAATCAGCAGCGTTTTTATACTCCGTAGTGCCACCTCCAGCATTTACAAAACTATTTGTGGTTACAGCGGGGAAATTTACTGAGGCCAAGCTCAGTGTTCCCTCTCCACTTAAGCTTGATAAACCTGAAGTGAAGCTATAGGTTGCCATATCGAGAATACCTCCATTGTTGATATTCACCTTTAGATTGGCTGTTGCAATATCGGAAGGAAGGGTAACTGTTCTACTGGGAAGAATAACCACAGCATCTCCTGCGCCGGGAACGGTTGTTCCAACCTGCGTTGTCCCTCCAGGGTCGGAAGTCCAGGTTGTGGGGTCGTTCCAGCTGCCCGATTGGTAGGAGAAATAGGTTCCGGGGACAGGACCGGCTGTCCAAAAGGAGCTGGTATTTGTAATATCGGTTGTCCCGGTAATGGTGAAGGAGTTGGTGCCAAAACTTTGGGTGCCAGTGGGCGTTTGCCAAACCGCACCAAGGTTATCAATTATTTGTGTTGGAGGTGTAGCAATTTCGGCAGGATCGTAGTTGAAAGTGGCTGTAATTGTTTTACCTGTAATGCTTGTAAGCACATCCCAAAACTTTTCGAGATAGTTCGAGCCCAGTGTAAAAATCTGTTCGGCTCTAGCGCTAACAGTTCCTGAGGTTGCACTTATTGCATTAATGGTGGCCGGTGAGTAATAACCACCTGCGCCAACCGGAAATAGAATGGGTAGGGCAGTGGCAGCGCTTCTAACAACATAACCTGTACCGTTGGTTTCGATCATATTTGTTGCACTAAATGCGGCACCCTGAATGGCATTAGTTGCAGTATTGGCAATGGTTAGGCTGTTGTTACCCAGCTGCAGTATTCCTGATGTAAGGGTAAGGTTGTTGTTTACGGTTGTTGCTCCGGTAAGTGTTTTTGTTCCACCGCCGGAGGTTGTTAGGTCGTAATAGGTATAGGATCCTATTTGTTGGGCTGAGGCTCCATTGTATTCAACTGAACCACTTGTTGGAGCAGAAGCACCACCTCCAGTTGCGCTTGTAATACCGCCTCCACTCATATTGCCACCAACCTTAAGCATTCCTGTCCCAGAAAATAGAAAGTAGGTTCGTGGGTCGGCACTATTCATGGTTATATCTCCACTTACAGTAACAGTTCCTGTTGAAATTTCTATGTAACTATCCCTTCCATTATTGGTACTTCCATCCATAACAATACTTGCGGTGGATAATGATCCTGCAAGAACATTTATGTATTTGTAACGACTTGCATTTGTAGATGTAGGTGATTCAATTGTAGTTACGCCTGTAACATTTAATGAATTAGTTCCAGAAAATGTTATATAGGAAGCTCTATTGCCGGTTGCTAATACTAGTGCACCAATACTGTTAGTCGGTGTTGTATTTAAGGTTACATCAATATTGTTTGTAATTGTAACGGTTCCAGCCCCAGCGGTTGCTCCGGGGTAATCGCCTGGCGCGCAGTTTACCCAACCACCATTATAGACCTGCCAGGTGCCATTGGCACTCCAATTTCCAGAATTACGGGTTCTATAATCTCCGTTTACCTGCGCCCACGCACCTCCAAACGAAAGCATCAGCAGGAGAAAAAGTAGTCCTTTAAGAAAATAATTTTGGACCATTGGTCTCCTCAAAAAAACCTGTCGGATTTGAGTTGTAGCTGAAGGGAGTTGGGTAAAGGTCATCATGATGGTATGGTTTGCGGTGTGAGGTTTACGTTTCATAGGGCACTCGTTATTTGTAGCTAAAAAGTGTATCATCTCTTCACCTGAATTTCGAGGCTTTCACAAAAATTTTTGCTCATTTTCCATAAATGAGCAACATGCAGCAATCGGATTTTTAAACCAATACTCGAACCAATTGCAGTGTAGCGTTGTAATAATCTATATTCGAACATAAATACTAAATATTTAAATAAGCAAACGTCCGAGTATGGGCGTTATGCTGTAATACCTTTTTTATATTAGAAAACTGGTGATCCCATACACTCCGAACAAAAATAGGGGAAGCAACATTTTTTTCAAAATTCATATATTGCCCAACCCTAATCATATCAATACGTTCCTGCAGCGTATTAACACCAAATATCAGAGCTTAAATATACGTTAAAAATAGCTCTAAAATGAGGTAAAGGCTTGCATGTTCAAATCTAGCCCCTGCCCACTACAAAGCTTACAGCAATTAACGAGGTTCCCAAATGATATGTTTCCATGCTATTGCTACAACATCCTTTTTTTTGACTGCTTTAATTCTTTATGGGATGTATGGGCTGAAAAGAGTGGTGAATAGTTAGGGGTGACGGGAAAGTGGCGAGTCGGAGTGCAACAAAGTTTCCAATAAAAAGTGACTAGTGACTGAGCTACAAAAGAGTCGGAAGACCGAAGATTTGCAACTATAGCCCCATTATAGAAGACAAAAGACAAAAATTTGAAAGATAAAAACTGCTTTATTCACAATATGTGCAACTAACTGCATCCCTAAGCCATAATTTTCCTGTGAAACTCTGTGGAAACATTGTGGAACACTGTGCTACGACAGTGACAGAGTTACAAAAGAGTCGGAAGACCGAAGATGTGCAGTGACCATCAATGGTTTAAATTCAATTACTTTTTTTCGTGAAACTACCATGTAACCCTGTGTAGCTAAAAGAGGCGGGAGACCTAGCACCCCAGCGGGGTGCAATGTTTGTAGAAGAGACATGGCTTAGCGAGCAGCGGTGCACGCTCCAATGTTGTTTGTTGCTCTGCCGTTACCCTGCACCGCAACCGCCGAAAGGTGCATAGAGCATATCCAAAATAAAAGTGTGAATACCTGCAGCCTTTTTCCCTAATAACCTAAATCGCTAACATCCTAATTTGCTGGTAGAGTGACGTGTTGGAGCGTAGTGGAGATCCCGATTCATCGGGGTTAAAAGTTAAAAGTTAAAAGTTAAAAGTGAAAAGTGAAAAGTGAAAAGACAAAAGGAACAGGGAACGAGGAACAAGGAACAAGGAACGAGGAACGAGGAACAAGGAACAAGGAACAAGGAACAAGGAACAAGGAACGAGGAACGAGGAACAAGGAACCCACCTATTGTGCAAAACACCATTCAGCACCCCAGCGGGGTGCAATGTTTGTAGAAGAGACATGGCTTAGCGAGCAGCGGTGCACGCTCCAATGTTGTTCGTTGCTCTGCCGTTACCCTGCACAGCAACCGCCAAAAGAGGTTTAGAGCACATCCACAAAAACGCATTGAGCGAATTTCGTATGCCACCCTTGACTAATCTTTGAAATTTATGTATATTTGCAATGTGATTGCATAATTGCATAAGTTATGTTTATTCAAAGAGAGTTACAACCCCAGCTTGAGCGAATGCTCAAGCAATTTCCCATTGTTTCGATTACTGGACCGCGCCAGTCCGGAAAAACAACACTTTTGCGCAATGCATTTCCACATTTCAAATACTTCAATTTGGAGCGTTTGGATCATCGTCAGCTTATTATGGATGACCCAATCGGCTTTCTAAGGAATAATGGCTCCCAAGTTATCTTTGATGAGGCTCAAAACTTGCCGGAGTTATTCAGCTACCTCCAGGTTGTTTCCGACGAACGGAATAGCGCAGGTCAATACATTCTCAGCGGTTCTCAGAGTTTTCTGATGAATCAGCAGATTACCCAATCCTTGGCGGGCCGTGTTTACGTGAGCCATTTGCTGCCATATGGCTTTGCAGAACTTAACAGCAACGACGATAGCTACAATACAATTTTCAAGGGATTTTATCCCCGCCTTCACGACATGGGCATTAATTCACCTGATTTTTACCCATCCTACCTTCAAACCTATATAGAGCGAGATGTAAGGACTTTAAAAGCAGTGGAAGACCTGAACACCTTTGCCCGATTCCTCGGGCTGTGCGCAGGAAGAGTTGGTCAAGTTCTCAATCTTACCTCGTTGGCCAACGACGCTGGTATAGCCGTGAATACAGCAAAATCTTGGCTTTCGCTTCTTGAGGCCAGCTTTATTATCTTCCTATTGCAACCCTATTACAAAAATTTCAGCAAGCGGATAATTAAGTCTCCCAAGCTCTATTTTTTTGACACTGGTCTCGCCTGTTCATTGCTCCGCATAAGCAATTCAGAAATGATTAAGACCCATTACCTCTACGGAGCGCTCTTTGAAAACTTGGTTATCAGTGACATCATGAAGCAGTTCTACCATTCAGGCATTAGACCTTCTGTTTACTATTGGCGCGAAAGTAATGGGACTGAGATAGATTGTATAATTGAGCGTGGGAGCCAAGATACATTGGCCATTGAGGTAAAAGCTGGTCAAACTTATAGTAAGGACTTTTTACAAAACTTCAAAAAATTCCCCGATAAGCAGGCTCAGTTGATGGTAGTTTACACGGGGGAAGAATCACTGATGACCGGAGAAATATCAATAGTGAACTGGAAGAAAATACCAAAGATAGTTGAGCATTGACTTGAAAGAGATGGAATACGGAAGTTGTGCGGCTGCCATCGATGGCATAAATTCTATTAATTTTTCTCTGTGAAACTCTGTGTACCCACCGTGTAACTCTGTGTTGCAAAAGAGTCTGAAGACCGAAGTTGATCACCTAAAACCTACATCCTAATCTCCAATCAAAAAGTAAACCCCCGACCAATTGGCCGGGGGTTTTTGCAATCCACTATTTTAGAAAACTCCTAATAACCTAATACCCTAACAACCTAATCTCCTAACCTCCCAATCAATACCCAAAGCTATTGCTCACATGGTACACTGGTCCGGCTTCCGGAACTCGATGAATGGTTACATCCTGCTCCAGAATGGTGGAGCAGCCACCGGCGTTGGTTATGGTTACGGTTACCTTTTTAACTACGCTGGTAATTAGGCCAGTAAATATGGCGGAGTTGCTGTTCCAATTCACCGTAATGGCGTTGCCTGAGCCAACAATGGTTCCCACATTATCTTCAATGGTCCAAGCATAGGTGCAACCTGCCACGTTGGTTACCGAGAATCCATCACCCGTATTGCCTGCGCAGGTAGAGGTGTTGCTCGAAATCCACGATGCAGTGGGCTTGGGGTTAACTGTTACGTTTGCAAGGTCGGTAAGTTCTACGCCGCAGCTATACTCGTTGGTTGCCCAAACGTTGTATACCGTGTTGGTCGCAACTGTAACCGGAAGTGTTACATCGCCGCCTGGTCCGCTGCTCACTGGACTTCCAACTGGAGTATCATCGCTATTCAGCCGCAGCTGGTAGGTTATACCCGCCGGAGCTCCTGTTACCACAACATTGGCAACATCACCTGCACACACGGTGGGGTCCGAAACGGCATTGGTCGATGGCGGCAGCGGGTTAACCGTAACGGGTAAGGTATTCGATACGGAGGTCGACCCTGTTTCAGTAACCTTTACCGATCCGGCTCCGGCTATTGTCCAATCAACCGAAATGGTGTTGGTGTTTTGTCCTGACACAATGGTGCCGCCAACCACAGTCCACGAGTAGGTATGAGCTCCAACCAATGGGGTGGAGTAGGTTTCGTAACCTGCACCTGCACAAACCACATCGTTGCCCGAAACTAATGGGTTAGGAATATCGGTAATTGTTACATTGTAGGTAGGAGTAACTTTGCTACAGCCGCCGGTGGTCACCGTTTCCGATAGGGTTACCGTCCCGGCTGGGCCTGCACCCCATTTTACCTGAATTTGGTATGTGCCTTGCCCACTTTGGATTACTCCACCTGTTACGCTCCAGAGGTAGGTTACTCCGCTCACATTTGGAGTGCTATAGGTAACAACCGAATTGGCTGGAGTGGTTGCAAGTCCTGAAATTACAGGGCTTGGTGATGCATTCAGGGTAATGGTTGCAGAGGTAGTAAAGTCGCGAATACCCGTGCTGCCGGTAGCGTCCTTCACGTAGGAGATGGTGAAGGCATAGTTGCCTGGTCCACCAGAAGCCAGAGCAGGAATGGCGTTGGAAACTACCAACGAATAGGGCGAGGTAGCAATATTGCTGATGGTTGTCTCATTTGCTCCGTTGATTTTGTATTTAATGGTCCATGGCCCAGTTCCAGTCAGAGAAATGCCGATGGGCGTTGAGGAGCCGTCGTTACAAATGCTGGCATTACCACTTGTAATTGTGGCGGTTGGTAAGCTTTCTACCCCAATGGTAAAGAAGTGGTCACCCACCAGGGCAACGGTTGGTGAAGTTTTTATGGTTCCGCTCGAAATTCCTCCGTCGGTAACAACAGCGCCTCGGTTTACCCAAGAGGCACTCCATTCCACCACTCTTAGCTTTTGTCGAGTAAGGGCATCAATGGGAATAATACCGCTGTTGCTGTCCCATCGAACGGTTACGTTAGCACTGGATGCTGCGGGGCCATTTACCCTCCAATATTCGAGGTTGCTCACCACATCCACGGGTGGCGTTTTGATTGTAGGATCGTAACCTTCCAGCAAGGGATTGTGGTTAAGATATTGGGCAATATAGTTACCGGTAAGAGACGTTTCTGAAACAATGAGTTTTCCATACCTCATGCCATTTACATCGCCCACTGGGAATGCAAACGAGCCACCAGCCAGCATCTTCTTTTGCAGAGGACCATTTACAAACGAGCTTGATCCACCACCAATTACTGCACTTGGACTACTGTTTGAAATGGAGAGCAGGTTGGTATTGCTGGTTGTAATATTCCCATTAGTCAGGTAAAGCAGGTTCGATACGTTGGCCTTTCCTCCTCCGGTAATGGTAACCCCGGCAGGATTATTAATAGTTAGGTTGTAGAACTGCTCTGTTGCCGCACCTATTGCGATGGTTAGATTTTGGTTTGCACTGCCGTTAAAGTAAACCATGCCCGATCCTGGAATAAATCCACCAACGGCCGTGGTGTTATTGTCAGTCCAGTTGCCAAGTATGGTTATCTTTCTGCTAAACAGTTCGTTGCTGAGAATTGAACCGGCATCTTTAATGGTTAAATTGTTGAGCACTTTAAGGTCTTCTGCCGAAATGAGCTTCTTACCTGTTCCGGAGAAAATTACGTTTTGATAAGGTTTGTAGTTGTTACCCGGCTTAAGCGGCAAGCTGGCATCGTTGTTACCCATAAACTCGATGGTGCTTCCGAGGGTGGCCATAAATACATCGTAGTTACCACCAGGAAATACAAAGAAACCTGCACTGGTAGAGGTAATATTAAACTTTCCACCACCTGTAACGTGACCGATGTTATGAAATACGGTTTGTTTAACGTCGAGCGTGCCATTAAGCTCTACGGAGTAGGCATCGGCACCATCGGCATCCATGGTTATGGTGTGGGCTGCAGCAATAATAACCGGATTTCCTTCGGGATGACAGCTGCAAGATGCTCCACTGCTGCTTACTGCAGACCAAACGGTATCGTCAAACCAATTTCCAGATTTTATGCTGTATAAGATGGGAAGGTTAGGCGTAAAGTTGGTTGTTGTTCCAGCAGTGTATTCACCATCGATATAGGATACATTGCTCAGATCTATTTGATGGGTTGCGGGGGTCACCGTTCCGGGAATTCCAGCCAGTGGATTCCAAACCCCGGCTAAAAAGCGCCCAGTGACGTAGGTGTTTTCATCACCCGTAACATCACTGGCCAAGTAATTGTATGTGTGGGAAATAGTTGGAGCAACACTAAACCCTCCTGAAATAACATTCCAGTAGTATTTAAGCTCATCACCAATGGGGTTGGCCAAGGCAGGATGAGCATAATTTACAGGTTTAACGGTGATAAATGCATTGCTGTTGGCATTTGCCGTAAAGTTGTAGGTGGCAGGCGTATACTTTCCCGCTACTCCAATGGGATAGGTGAAGGTGCTGGTTCCGGTAGGATAAATCTTTTTAACCCCTTCGTCGGATATTACACCATTCAAGATAATCATCTTTGTGGCGTCGGGTGTTCCACCAATTGAGGCTCCGGCACCAAGTGTCAGCAAGTAGTCGTCGATGTATAGGCTTCCGTAGGTAAATGTCAACTTGCCGTTAATCATGCTATTGTCCACCATGTTAATGCCGGTGGTATTGTTGAGCACTACGTTGCCAAAAACTCCTGTTCCGCTTCCGCTAATCACCTGAGGCTGGCTGCCTTCAAAATAGAGCCCACCACCGGCAATGGAGCTGGCATGGGTCGCACTATTTTTAACGTTACCCACCAATGAAATGGAGTTGCCTCCATCATCCAGCGTGCCACTATTCAGGGTAAGGCTGTTATTAATCTTGATATTGCTACTGGAATTTAGCAATAAGGTGCCTGATGAGTTGATGGTTAGGTTTGCAAAGTTTGTTAGGTTAGCACCAATACCCGAAATGTTTTTGATGCCAGAGCCGTTGAAAGTGGTCAGCTGTGTTGAGATTCCGGGCTGGTAACCGCCAACATTTAGTCCTGCCGCAGCATTGGAGTTGGTATTCACCAAATTCCCACCAATGGTAACATTCAGCCCGTTGGTCCTAAAAATGGAATTGCCATTTATGGTAAGGTTGTTTGTTAACGTGAGCGGATAAATGCGAAGATCAAGGATTTTATCGTTGGTTGTTGCATCCACCTCCAGGTTATAGAGTGGAACGGAGGTAACCATGTTGAAGTCGGTGTTGGCAGGGGTAATGGATGAGCCAAAGAGTATGGTCCCTCCGGTAACGCTGCTGGTGTCCGGTGCCAAGTAAAGGTCATTGTAGGCAGAACTATTAAAACTTCCAATAATATTTAGCGTTCCGCCACTCATATTGAATTTACTTCCGGTATTGAGTATTTCGAGCAAGGCTCGGGCGTTGTTAGCGTTACTTCCGGCAATGGTTACCGTGCTCGAGCCGTTGCTTTGGGAGTAATTAAGCGAACCGGTATTAATGGTGGTGACTCTTCGAATTTGCCCGTTAACGTATAGGCTTCCTCCGCTAACAATAATCTCAGGATAGCCGGCCGAGGAATACTCAATATCGTTGTTGAAATTTGTCCCGGGAGTTCCAATGTTCACTCCACCGGCAATTACTTCAAGTCGCCCATCGAGTTGCAAATCGGTGGCATCGGTGGCCAAGGGACCACCAATGTTTATTGTTCCACCGTTTGCCGACAGAGAGCCCGAAACAGGAATATTGAAACTTCCTGAGTTGGTTAGGTTTAGGGTAATGGGGCTTGTAAGTCTAAATGTTCCGTTGGTTAAAGTAAGGGCGGTGGCAAGGTTTGCATTCAGGGTAAGTGCCGAAGATTTTACCTCCAACAAAGTGTTCCGCGAACTACCTTTGTTTACCACAATGGTGTTGAAGTCGGTGGTGCTACCCGAGCCATTTATCTCCTTGTTGGTATTGCCTGTAAAGGTTACATTACAAACTTGGTTGGCACCGGTATTCATATCGAAGATGCCATTGTTGGTGAGGTTACCGTAAAGTGTTAAGCTGTTGGCAGCATTCCCAGTAGTATTAACGTCGAATGTTGCACTTGCATTAACTGTAACATCACCATTTACCACAACATTCTGAGCAGTATTGTTTCCATTAGTGTAACGAAGGGTTCCGCTCTGGACTACTAAGTTAGAGTCGACGGTTACTAGGCGAGACGTGGCGGTATTATTTAGTTGAGAAATACCGGTTCCAGCCACCGTATAATCATCGTAGATTTCCAAGTTGGTATTGGGTAAGGTAATGCTCTTCCCAACTTCGGGAGAGGTAATAAGGTTGTTATACCCCACAATATTGATGGTTGAGGCCCCAGAAGTGTAAGTTGTGGGTAGCTTAAAGGTGGCTGACCCAAGTGTGGCCGTGCTATAGTACTCCACGGTTCCTCCACCTTTCGACAAGAAGTTGCCGAAGTCCCCATTCGGAAAGGTTGCAGTAGCCGCAGCAGTGGATATTTTAAGCGTTCCATTACCTTGGATTTTGGTGTCGGGAATGGCTCCAAAGTTATGTCCAGTGGTGGTTTGAATATCAAGAACAGAACCCTTACTAATCTGAAGGCCACCTACCACAATATTGTTGAAGCCAAGGGGAACTATAATCGTGTCATGGTTTGCCGCATCACCAATTACAACTGGATTACTTGCTCCTGGGATGGTTCCATCTACGGCTCCTCCAACGGCTACGGAGCTCCAGCTATTAATATCGTTCCAGTTACCCGATTGACGGCTATAGTATACTTTAACCGCCTGAAATGCTGACAGTTCTCCGGCAGTATAGTCGCCATCGATAAAGTTGATATTGTTGAAAAGGATAGTGTTAGAGGCATCCACCACCTTCGATATGTCATTGATTGGAACCCAGCTATACGGGCGATAGGCCGCCGGAATATAATTTGCCTCCGTACCGTGTCCTAAAAGGTCGGAGTCCACATACTTGTAGCTATGGCTTACCGATCCTGCCTGCACACCAGTAAAGCCATCACTGGTAACCTTCCAGTAGTAGGTGAGCGTGTTGGTTGAGGTAGCAAAGGGTTCTATTTGAGCAACCGGACGTATGGTTACCGAACCCCAATTGGTTGGAGCCATGGTAAATTGAAGGGTAGCCGGAGTATAATCGCTTGCCGTTCCAAAGGGGAAAAGGAAGCTGCTTGTGTTGCTGTAAGTTTTGGTTAACCCGCCATCGCTCAAGTTCCCTGCCAACCGAATCATTTTGGTTCCGGAGAAGTTGGTGGTTGTACCTGTAAGGGCATCATAAACGTTACTACTTGCACCAAGCGTTAGGTTGTAGGTGCCAATGTTTAGGAGACCAGTTGCCAAACGCAGATTGCCGGTTATCGACTGGTTGGCTGCAAGTGCAGCTCCTGTGGCGTTGTTTAAATTTAGGTTTCCAAATACACCCATGCCTGAGCCTCCAATGGTTTGGAGCGAGGTACCATTTAGCAGAACCGCTCCACTAGCCTGACTCGTGTGGGTTCCGGAGTTAGTAATGTTTCCGGCAACGCTAATGGTATGTCCCACATCGTTGAGGAAGCAGTTGGGTTCAATGTCGAGATCTCCTCTTACGATGAGGTTATTGGAGAAGATATCGGTGTTGGAACTGCCGGAAATGGTTAGGTTATAGAGCCCAGTGTTGTTATTTACTATTCCAATATTGGTAAATCGCTGTCCTCCGTTACCATTGAAGGTTGTAGTGTTATTTCCTGTTCTATATTCGGCTGCAGTGTTAATGGTAAAATCGTGACCAACGGTTACATTGCTGCCGTTGGCATTAAAAACTGCTGAATTCAGAACGTTTAGATCGTTGTAAACAATAAGTGGCTGAGCAGTAATTGCCGGAATAAAGGGAGTGGTATTACCAGCGTAGCCCTGAATTTGGCCGCGACGAGCATTAGAAGTACTTGTGAAATTAACATTCCATAGTGGAACAGTAGAGTTAATATAGGCATCCACAGTGGTTGGCACTGTAATGTTTATTGTTCCACCGGTAACCGAAACATTATTTGGATTGGAGCCAAGTAGCATGCTAAAGTTGGTTGCCGGTCCTCCTGTAAGCGTATTTGGTGCACTAATGTTAATGGTACCACCGCTCATTCTAAAAACATTATCCGGATAGGGTAACGTCAAAGTTGCGTATATCTCGAGTCCGCTTATATTTAGAGTGTTTCCAGTAATATTAATGGTTCCACCCGATAGCGTAAATGCGCCCCTATGAATACCGTTGATGTAGGAGGTACGAATAACCGGAGTAGTCACTGTTCCAGATTCCATAGTGATGGCACTCTGATCGCGCATAACAATCCCTTGACCACCATTGGCATTGAAGGTCGCCCCATTAGTAACCTTTAGCTTACCATAAATAACAAACGCCGTGTTGGATGCAATTGACGAAAAGGTAACGGTAGCGCCATCAAGCCATAGCTGCGCGTCGAGGTCAACATTGTATACCGCGTTATCGGCCATACTTGGTAGCACAATATTCGGACCAAGTCTTACCGTTCCAGCAAGAAGACCCAGAGCGTTGCCATTCTCAATGGAAGGAGGAGCATTTAAAGGAGGGCTAGATTGTTGATCGTTTCTACCAAACAGCCTAAATTTAGTATTGTCGCTGGCATCGATATTCAGCACGTAGGTTTGGTCAAAGCCCTTATCAATCTCTATTCGGTAGAAATTACTAGTTCCATTGCACTGAAGGTTTTGATCTGAAGTTGGATTGTTGAAAACCACATCTGCAGTTGCGTAAAGGGGGGTAGTGGGTGCCCACCAATTATATAAATTAGTGCCACTATAATCAGCGGCATTCAACTCAGTAAAAACAACAGTACCATCGTTAGTAAAATTACCATTAACAACCATACGATGGTTTATATTGCCGGTGCCAATACCTATGCTACCATTCGGACTAACGTACACATTTCCATTGACTGATAGGTTCCGGCTAACGTTGCTATTGTCATTAATCTGGAACTTACCTCTTGTGATTGTTAGGTTCCCATTAACGGTCATGTCGCCGAGTAGCGTGGCAACTAGCGCATTGGTGGAGAGGTTTATGATTAGGTTGTTGTAAACCAGCTGCGAGAAGTTGAAGCTGGAGGTGTTGTAGTACTCAACGGTACCTCCACCGGCTGAAACAAAATTGCTCCAATCACCTGATGGGAAAGTAGTATTCTGAAGACGGACTAGTCCTTGTCCACGAACAGCCGTAAATGTTTGTGTGGTAAAGTTGCCAAGATCTAAAGTTCCACCTTCATTAATTTGTACCGACAGTACCTGATAGCCATTTGCAGGAGTTGTTACCGTTCTACCATTTAATATTACCACTCGGTCGTTAGCACCGGGCACGGCAGGACTTACGGAAAGGGTTCCTGATGGGTCGGTGGTCCAGGTTGTGGAGGTGTTCCATGGCCCCGACTGATAGCTGTAGTATGTTGTATAGATTGGTTGTTCCCTTGCGGTCCACTGGCCGGTTAGGGAGGTGGCGCTCGATACTGTCATGGGGTTGACCCCTGCACCGCTTGCTACTACAGGAATAGACCAGGTTGAGGTGGCGGAGTTAAAGTAGTAAGGAATGTATTTTGTTTGATCTCCACCAAGCCCCACTTCGCTAGGGTTAATGTAGGTAAGCCGAAGATTTGCATCTATCGATGAAAGGCCAGAGGTGGAAACATTCCAGTATTTTTTGAGGTCGGTGCTAGCAGCCGATGGGGGACCTGGTGCTATGAGAGGAACAGCTCTCAAGCTTATGGCTCCTATTCCGGTTACCGTTGCCGTGAGCGATGAAACTTCGTAAGGGGTGTAGGAGGTCCCTGTTCCAACAGGATAAACCATTACAAAATCGTTTTGAGTGGTTCCCTGCTTTATTAGGCTACCCGTTCCATCGCAAACTACCATGTGATTGCCATCGAATGCACCTGAAATGGAGGCTCCGGGAGCAAGAGTTAAATTGAATGCACCCGACCCAAGGCTTAAGTTGCCGTTTGTTAAGGAAAGAACGCTATTGACGATAGTATTGCCTTGAAGTGACTTTGTTCCTCCACCATCAATGGTTAGGTTGCCATAGCTCAGTGCCGCTACATTCTGGGCTCCTGCATAACCATAGTTCACAGTTGACCCAAGATCGATCAACTCTGTTCCACCCCACACTGCGTTTGAGGTAACATTGTGGTTATAGGTAGCGCCGTTATCGAGTTGGAAGGTGGTAGTAGCCGAGAGGGTGATGGCGGCATTTGCGGTAAGTGAGGCTCCGGTCTCAACTTCAAGTTTGGAGTTGGTTCCTGAAATGCTCCATGCCGAAGCGGCAGTCATGGAATGAGTAGCTTGCACCACAAATGTTTGGTTGTTTGCGGTAAAGCTAGTTGGGCTTGTGCCACCACCAGTTCGTGAAGTATTCCAACTGGATAGTTGGGTTGGATTGCCGGATTGGGAGTAATATGTTGGAATAGGTGTTCCCGATAGTACAATGTCGTCAACTGTAAATCCTGGGTTTGTTCCTGTATTATTATCGTTGATCCATCTAAATCCAAGGTAGAAAACTTGAAAGTCGGCAACTGATATGTTCAAGTTGGTTACGCTTTGGGTTGAAGCTTGACCTTGATAATTTGTTGTGCTTACGTCATTCCAGTTAGTACCATCTGTTGACCAAACAACACGACCATAATCGTAATTATTTTCTCCAACGCATTTCCACTTAAAGCTGAGCCTTAAATTGAAATATTGTTTTGCATCAATTGCACTGGAGAAGTAGGCAACTCTTTCTGTCGCCCTATTGTTCCTATATGTATATTCTGTACCATTATTGTGATAAATTGTTAGGCTATTGTTGCCCGATATACTCCCGGCAGAACCTCCTATACCCCAAGGGTTATTATTAGCTCCAATTAGGTATTGGATCCATTGATTGGTGCCAACTGTTGGAAGATTCGATGTTGTTGGATAGCTCTCAAAATTTTCACTAAACAAAGTTGTTTGCCCCAATGCAAAGCCAACTGAACCAAGCAATATGGCAATTGTAAGAAGGAAACTTCTCATGCCAGTATTAAAATCATCATTACAGCCGCAAACAGCAGTTGATAATTTTTTATGGCAACAATTCATGCTAACTAAAATATTCTCAAGTTGCATTTTGCCAGTTCTAGGTTCTGTTGGTCGTTTAGAGTTGGTATTCATTTGTTCCTTTTCAAGTATACATAACGCCCAAATTCGGGCGTGTCGATTTTCTCTTGATTACTGCAATAGCGAAAACTGTTTTCTTTAAGTCTATAAATTCAACTTGCTTTCAATCTATGTCTGCATTAAACCATTAATTATCAACTACAACTATTAGAGGTAGTCGTTGTGTTGAGTCGAAAAAAATCTAATAAACTAATTTTAAGTTAATGAAACGTTTGTGCGCCTTTTTTTATTTGCAATTTTCAAGCCGCTAATTGTAATATTCAGCATATTAATGCAATAATGCATTTTATGTGGAATCTTTTACTTTTCTTGCCCGATTTTGGACATCCGGTTTTTGAAGTTCACATTTTGACCTAAGTTATCTTTTATGAAATAGTGGCCATTCATTGAGCAAACTTCAATGAGTTTCACAGTGTTCCATAGAGAAACTTAGGCAGCGGACCGGAAATAAACAACCTCGGACTTCGGATTTTTTGTAACTCTGTAACCCGTCACTTTTCTGTCACTACTTTTCCATCAATCAAATGGCTCATTTTAAACCCCACCTGAAGATTATAATAATGAATAATCACTATCTTTCCACCCTATGAAAGTTCGACCGATACATATGAAGTTGGCGTTCTGGGGGTGGATTACCGCGCTATTTGTGGTGGCTCTAATTCCCGGTGTAGGGTTTACCCATGCGCGAATTGCTGGGTTTGTGTTTAGGGCCGACTACCTAGTTCACGCATTTGTATTTTTTGGTATTACAGCCATTTTTGCACATGCGAGGAGCAGAGGTGTAGATGTGTTGAACCAATACGGATGGCAGAAACTTGTGGCTCTATGCCTGGCACTAACTGTTTCCATCGAAACGCTCCAGGGCTTAACCGGTAGAACATTTAGCTATCACGACATGGTTGCCAATTGTGTTGGATTATCTGTAGGATTGGTCCTCTTTATGACCATTGAAAGAATTAGTGCTTAGCCTAATATTAAATCCTTCAGCGCGTTACCTACCTTTTCATATTTAAATTTATACCCTAGCTGTCGCAATGCTGTAGGTTTAATGTGCTGGTCGGCAAGGAATATCTCCTGTCCCATACTACCGGGCAACAATCGAAAGAGAAATGATGGAATTGGAAGCCACTTTGGTCGATGAAGTTGTTTCGCTAATAGCTGGTTGAGCTCCTGCTGAGTTGTTTTATCGGGTGCAACTAAGTTGAAGGCTCCTTTAGCGTTGTCGCTCTTCAGCAGAAAAACAATTGCATTTACCTCATCGTCGAGGTGAATCCAAGGGATTACACGTTTACCACTTCCCATGTTTCCTCCTAAAAACAGTTTAAATGGAATGAGCATTTTTGGAAATGCTCCACCTGCTTGAGCGAGCACAATGCCTGTTCTCAGGTAAACCGTCCTTATGCCAAGCCTTTCGGCGTTGTAGGCTGCCGATTCCCAGAGGACGGTAAGTTCAGCAAGAAAGCCTTTGCCTGCTGAGGTTTGTTCGTCGGCATCATTGGCGTGGGTTCCATAGAAGCCAACTGCCGAACCTTGTAGAAGTACTTCCGGCTTGTGATGCAGTAGGGCCAAAGCAGAAACAAGGTTGGTGGTTATGTCATATCGGCTGCTAAGCAACTTTTGCTTCCTCTTAGGTGTCCAAATGCCAGAGGCAATGTTTTCCCCAGCAAGGTTAACGATGGCAACGCATCCGCTTAGGATATTGGCCAACTCGCCGGCACTTTTTCCGTCCCAATGCTGAGCTTCGAATTGTGGGCTTACATGCTGAATATTTCTGGTTACAATTATCGGTAAGTAATTCTCCTGCATGAGCCTATTGGCCAGTGATCTACCAATAAGCCCAGTTCCACCAAGAATGGCAACCTTGGGATGAGATGTGTTAGACTTCATTTCATTATTTTCAGTTGGGGTCATTTTAGCCCTTAGAATGTTGTATAAGAGAGATTGCTAGTTTTTAAAGGTAACTGTTGCCTTGCCTATAATATTTAGCGCCGTGGTTAATGTTGAAAGGTCAGCATCGAGGTTGCCATCTTTTCCGTTGTAGCTGCTGTGGCCAATTGGAACCATTACCACTGGCTTAAGGCTGTCTGTATTAATTGTTGCAGCATAAACTACTGCAGGTTGCCCCGAGGTTTTGTATTCCTCGTCGTTTGGATAAAGATTGTTTGTCCAAGAACCGTTAAAATCCCATGGTTGATTTATCTCCAGCAACACTCTAATGTGTTTTAGTTTAACCTGTGTGGTTGCATCAACAACAAAATTTCCTGTTGGTGTTGCTCCTGTAACCGCATCGGGAACTGGGTTGTCGGGGGTAGGTAGGTAAAGTCCATCCAACGTGCGTATGCCAAGCTTGTGAGCATAGTAGGGTAGGGCAGCAGGTCTTCGTCGGGGACCCGGTTTCCAGCTGGTACCATCGCTTACGCCGTACTTAAAAATGCCCTTTGAAAAAGATTTGGAAGCGTAGAGCGTTTGGATAAATCCTCCATTCTCATTTTCAATCCAGATGGCAATAAGTGGATGGTTAAAGGCTGCCCCTTTTTCAACCTCAACTTGCAGTTCTCGACCTTTTGGGTCTGGCTTGGTTTTTATCTCCTGAACAGCATTTGGGGAGTTGGTCTTACTGCTTGTGCATGCTGTAAGCATATACACTGCTGCAATTAGGTAAAGTTTAGTTTTCAAAATCTTTTTCATGGCTCGATGGCTAAAATTACGGTAATCACTAAAATTCAACAATCAACCCAATGGTTGGAAGAATGGTTCCCGAGCCGCTGCTGGGAATCTCCTTTAGAATATAGCGGGAAGGATCGCTAGGGTCTACAACAGTTGCAATATAGTTTGGTTGCTCTTCGGCCTTAAAGTTATATACGTTTTGGATATCGAGGTAGAAGTTGAGTGTCCATCGATTGAAATAGTAGGTTTTATCAGCCCTTATATCGAGCTGATGAAACGCCTTGAACCGGAGCGAATTAAATTCGGAGTAGTTATAATATGGCCTATTCTGAGTGTTCCACACGTCGATGAGCGATGAACGGTTAAGATCGTATGGTGTGTAAGGCGCACCACCCACATAGCGCCATCTGAACCCGAACTCCCAACCTCTTTTAAACTCACGGGTTGCCGTAATGGTGATAATGTTCCTGTTATCCCAAGCCGTTGGGATGTAGGTGTCGGTATTCACAAAATTTTTATCTGCCTTTTTAAATTCGCTCCAAACAAGGGTGTATGCAACTATGGCGTTAAATCCCAGAATGTTTTTGGTACGGTAGAGCAGCTCCATTCCATATGCTCGGCCTTCTCCAATTGGGATCACTGCCTCATCACCAAAGGTTCCATAGTCGGCACCCTTGCTCGAGATGGCAACAGAGTCGGTAAGGGAGTAGGGATAGTGTCGGTAGCTCTTGTAGAATCCCTCAATCGAGGCTTTACTATCTTCGTTGGGGCGATATTCAAGGCCTGCAACAAGGTGGTCCGATTGAATATAGCGAACCCCATTTTGCCTATTGATGAGGGTGCCGTCACTGGCCGCATAACCAAGTGTAGTATAGGGAGGTAACTCAAAATATCGGCCGGTATTGAAGTTTACCGACCATCTGTTTGTGAGCATGTAGGAGGCCGAAAAGCGGGGTGAAAGTTGGTCGACCATATTGTTCATCTTCGAAGAGTAGCTGTTGGCATCGGTTCTGATTCCCAACGATAGTGTTAGCCTATCATCTAAAATGCTCTTGGTGGCTTGACCAAAAATGCCCCACTTCCAAAAGTTCAAATTTCTATTGTAGCTTATTGTCTGAACACTGTCCCCCATGGAGGTTAGCCGGTATGTTTTGTTTGTGTACTGGTCATATTCGGTGGCGATACCATAGTTGAGCTTAAAGCCGGAGGAGGTGGTTCGGTCGTGCTCATAACGAATTTTGTTTTCGCCTTCGGTGGAGGTATAGTCTAGCAGCTTATAGGAGTTGACATCGTTGTTGTTGTATTTGTATGCTCGGTTATTCAGAAAGCTACGGCTAACTACCCAAGTGTCGTATCCGCTGGCTCTAAAGTGCTTGTAAACAGCCCCAACGGTGTAGCTCCATTGATTGTTTACCGGCAGGGAATTGAGGATATACTGCTGGTCTTCGGTTGGGTTTTTTATGCTAGTGTTGAGCTTAAACTGATCGAGTGCACCCAACCCAATGAAGGTAAGTTCGTTTTTGTCGTTTATGCGGGTTTTTACCTTATACTGAAAGTCGTTGTAGGTAGGCAGAAAGGGTAACCCCAAAACATTGAAGAGAAACTGAAGGTAGCTGCGACGTGCAGAGAGTATAAAGGTTGTGTTCTTACTAATTGGTCCATCCAGAGTTAGCGCAAGGTCGCTGGCCCCAAAAGCTCCCTTTACCTTGAGCCTGTCGGCGTTTCCATCTATTAATCGGAAGTCCATAATGGAGCTAAGCGTATTTCCCTTATCGGCTGGGAATGCTCCCGTATAAAAATTCACCTCGCGGATAAAATCAACATTGATAATCCCAATGGGGCCGCCCGATGCTCCTTGGGTAGAAAAGTGGTTTATGGTTGGAATTTCAACGCCGTCGAGGTAGAATCGATTTTCGTTTGGACCACCACCTCGAACAATTATATCGTTGCGATAAGCAGGTGTGGAGGATACTCCTGGGAAAGACTGTATTACTTTGGAAATGTCGCGGTTGGCTCCTGGTGCTTTTTCAATCTCCGATATGCCAATTCTTTGCAAGGAAACAGGGCTCTCCTCACTTTGCCTAAATACAGATCCCGTAACTGTTACTTGCTGAATTTGTATGGAGGTTTCCTCCATGCCAATGTCTAGATTGGTAGCAGCCGCATTGGTGACTCTTATTTCTGCAGAAACAAACGGTTTAAAGCCTACCGATGAAGCTCTCACCTCAGCAAAGCCTGGTTTTAGGCCCGTGAAAATAAAGTTGCCCTCAAAATCGGATACCGTTCCTATGTTGGTATCCCAAATAATGACGTTAGCAAATGGCACCGGCTTGTTATTCTTAATGTTGTATACTCGGCCTTTTATTGCCCCATTGTTCTGGCCGAAGGCCTGAATATTAATTACAGCAATAATAAAAAGCGGCAATATTTTTCTTATCAAAAGGTCTATCTTTTTAATTTTTACTTGAAGTGTTTGCTTCATCTGTCAAATCTTTATCGGTGTTAAATTTTATGGAGCATCATCCATTTTGAAAGTTACAACTTCTTGTAGTAGCATTCGGCAACTGTTTTGATATTTCTCAAAATATTAACCCATTTAATATATTATTGTTCATTATTTTGTAGACAATGTTTAAACACTATGTTCCTTTTCCGTTATTATGTCTTGATATAAAGTGAATTACCTGTATTTTTTACAAGCGGAGTATTGATCCCCGCCTTTTTCCTATTTTTGAAAGAAAAAATGGATTCAAACGAGCTGGTTGGGTTTGTGGCAGCAATTCTTACTACGGTTTCATTTTACCCACAAGCGTTTAAGATTATTAAAACGAAGGATACCCAAAGCATATCACTGCTGATGTATTCCATCATAAACTTGGGGATAGCGCTTTGGTTAGTCTATGGCATTCTCCAGAACGACAAACCAATTATTTATGCCAACGCATTTACGCTGGTTGCCTCGCTAACCATTCTTTTTTTGAAGCTTAATGATATTTTTAAACAACGATAAGCATGAGCATTCTATTTTTACTTAATGAAGCGCCATACGGAAGTGAGAAGGCGTACAATGCATTACGACTTGCATTGCAAATAAAAAAGGATTCACCCGATACGACTGTTCGTATCTTCCTTATGGCAGATGCTGTATTCTGTGCCTTACCAAGCCAGCATACTCCCGATGGATACTACAATGTAGAGCGTTTTATCAAGGGGTTAGTTGGCAGGGGTTGCGAGGTGAAGCTCTGCGGAAGTTGTATGGATGCTCGCGGTATGGTTGATAGCCGTCTGGTAGAGGGAGCCAAGCGCAGCAATTTAGCGGAGCTATCTGCTTGGGTTCTCGATAGCGAAAAGTGTATGGTATTTTAGTAACCGAATATTCATATGTTTTTCCCCATTTAGTAAAAAAAGGAGGCTGTCCAAGCCTCCTCTATTAATTACTTTGCCAGTTTATTCATTACCAGCCAGATAATCTGTCAGATATTTGTACCGTTCGGTTAGTTTTCCGTTTTCAAGAATGGTTGCCCGTTGAAGTACTTCATCACAGTCGTCGGTAACGTAACAGGGCAGCACCTTTTCAATTAATGCCTTGCCAAAATCCTCTGAGGCATCGCGCGGTAGCTCACCGGGCAGATTATCTACCGACATTATTGTGATATTCTTCTTGCTTGTAAAGGCAACTTCCTCCTTTTCGGTGATAGGGTTGTAACCAAAGAATGGTTCAGCAATGGTTGTGGCCCTGAGGGTTGAAGGAATTGGACCACCTACGTCACAGCTTACGTCGGCAATAACCGATATTTTGAAATCGGGACTACGCATATCTTCTGCTGTAAAAAAATGGGGTGAGCGGAAGTCCCAGAAATGGCATGCTACAAATAGGTTGGTTACTTTGGTATATGGGAGGAAGGTGGACTCATATTCCGCAGGAGAATCGCTAAAATGCTTCCATTCAAACTCTTTTCCATCTTTTCGCTTGACGTAATGCCACGGGTCGAGTCGAGTGAGGACGGCTTCGTCGTATGTTTTGGTGAGAAAATCTTCAGGAGATACCTCCTTAATATTTAGGGCGCGAAAGGTTTCGAGCGCTCCATTGGCTACCCGTCCGCCGCCAGTAATGAGCAGCTTAATGGGTCGTAATCGAATAGGCTTTAGCTGCTCGAACAGCTCGTTTTTATCGTGGCAGTGGTGCGCTGGCTTAAGCGAGAAATAATCGGTTCGAATTCCTTTGGCCCGAAGGCAATTGTAGGCTCCAACAATCCCAGCCCATCTGCCAAAAGCTACCAACCGAACGTTATTTTTGTCGGTCAGGTATTCATGGTCGAGAAGGGTTATTCCCTTGTTGGCAATGGCTTTTATTAGCTGCTGGTTATGGTGTTGCTTTTTGGCAACGTGGGAAAAAAACAGGTATGTTTTGTTTGGGATTAGAGCCTCAATTTTTACCTCCTTTACCCCAAGGAGCAGATCGCAGTCGGAAACATCCTCCACCAAGGGGATTCCTAAGGCTTCATACTCATCGTTGCGGTAACACCGGTAATCGCTTGGCTGAACTACAACCTGAATGTTTGGATAGCGCTCCATTAACTCTTTAACCTGGGTAGGCGGGAGCGCAACTCTTCTGTCTGGTGGTGTTTTAGTCTCCTTTAAAACGCCAATTTTGAAATGATCTTTCATAGGTATACAGCTAGTAGTAAATGGGTGGGTGGGGGCGAAAGTAGCAAATAGCCGCTGAATTTCACAGCCTTTTCGGTAAATTATTTGCAAAGGCAACCAGCAATTGCGTATATTTGTAAACTTTTTACTCGGGGCTGTCTTGGTTTTGACAGCAAGCAGAAACGGGTTGGAAGCATGCCGAGCGTTGCGTTGTTTGCTCGTAAATATCAATGCGCAAACTTTTATACGGCGAAAACAATTACGCTCTCGCTGCCTAATCACTCTTAGAGTAATTAAGCTTCATTCCCTGCTCAAGGTAGCGGGGAACGAGATGTCTCGCAAGGAGTTCCGTCCTGTTACTCCTAGCATATGGGGCACCGATCCAACGGGAATAGCTGAGAATACACCTCTACCCCTCAGCGAGATTAAGAGGATAAGGATTGGTTCGGGTTCTCTTCACCAGGCCATTCTCGAAAATTAAGAAGAGATAAGCATGTAGAAACCAACTGGCTTCCTTGTTTGGACCCGGGTTCGACTCCCGGCAGCTCCACAGAGACGCTCCTTTATAGGGAGCGTTTTTGATTTAGTGTCCATTAGGCAGTGACCTTATGATGATGGACGGTAATCCGTTGATGATTGTTTTACTAATTGCTTGCTATAACCAGTTTTAGGTTCTAAATTGCCTTCTGTCGAACACACCTCTTTGCAGATGAAATCGAGAAAAAAAATAGCGAAAGCTTTTAGGCAATACAACTTACTGGTAACTCTTTTCTCCTTCGCTATAGTGGGCATAGTATACCTTACCACCGAATATATCGAGTTTACTCAGAATAGCCAAAGTTACAGGGTTGAGAAGCTAAATGAGCAGAAAGCAATTATTCATAACGAGGTTGATAAGGCCATAAAGATTATCGCTTTTCACCATTCAACCTTTTTTGCTACAGTTTGTAAAAATATGCGAAGTGCGGTAAGCGCAGGTAAAAATGAGGGGTTAGAAACAACTAACAAGAGTTCAATTAAATTAGTTACACCTTGTTCAGCTGGTGTAATTGCTTGTCCAAGAAGTGTATTTTACTTTCAGAGTCGTAATCTTGCACAGATATTGGGTACGAAGTTTATTGCCATTGATACTTTTCCCCAAACAGTAGGTCAGGTGAGCAGCGCTCTTCATAAGTATGGTGAAGTGTTCGTTTTTCAGTATGACACCATGCCTGATAATAGATTACCGAATATTCGGATAACCTACCTTAGAAAGCAGCCTAAATTAGATAAAATTATTGGTACCTCTGCCAGCTGGACTAATCTCAACAGCGTTTGGACTAAGGAGACCCTTGACGAGCTGTCGCTCATCCGTTTTGGAAAAAATGGTGAAGGTTATATTTTTGTGAACACTTACTCGGGCGATCCACTTCTTACCAACGGTAATGTAACAATGGGTAACCCAAACCTATGGAACCTAGAGGATCCCAAGGGCAATAAGGTTATTCAGATGGAGTATACTGCTTGTCAAAAGCCACAGGGTGATTATATATTTTACTCCTGGCGAAAGGTTTCGCCTCCGGGCCAAAAAGTCTATTCCGTAGACTCCTTAATTTACCCTAAAGTCTCCTTTGTAAAGGGGATGCCACAGCTAAAATGGATGGTTGGTGCTGGTGTTTATTTGGATGAGTTGGAGGCAGAATCAGCGCGAAATGAGGCGCAGCTATTCAAATCATACCTTATTTCGCTTGTATATTTCTTTGCGCTATTATTGTTTAGCCTGGTGTTTTCCTATCTACTGGCATATCGGTTTAGTAAGCAGCTGGCCCGGAGTACTCAACGCCTCATTAAATTCATGCAAACAATTGCTACAAACCCATCCACTGATACAACCGTAGAGCTAAACTTCTTAGAGTTTCAAAATATTGCCACCATTGCTCGGGAGCTTGAGGACAACCGTGCGCAGGTTGAAACAACCTTTCGCCAACTTGTGGAGCTGTATCCCGACGCAATTACCATTATGGAGGACGAGGTATTCACCTATATAAACGACGCATGGTTAAAGCATTTGGGGTATACTCTTGAGGATGTTCCTGCCCTTTCAGACTGGTTTTTGCAAGCGTATAGGCAAGAGGATTACAGGCAAGAGATTAGGGAGCGGTGGATCACTTTCTTTGCGACTGACCCTTTGGATGGAAAGTCGATGGAGGAGATGTGGGTTACCTGTAAAAATGGGGAGAATAAGTATTTTGTTGCCAGAATAATTAAGCCTCTGAAGAATAGGTTAATGGTGGTGCTGACCGATATCACCGAGATTCGCAACCATGAGATGGAGCTGGTTATGGCCAAGAAACGTGCAGAAGCATCTGATAAACTTAAATCGGCATTTTTGGCCAACATGTCTCACGAGATTCGAACGCCCATGAACGCCATTGTGGGCTTCTCATCCTTACTTCAAAAAACAAGCATAACAGAGGAAAGAAAAGAAAAGTATATTAAGCTAATCCAGTCATCGACCAATTCACTCCTTACCCTTATAAACGACATCATCGACATTTCTAAGCTGGAATCGGGACAAATTCGCATCGTTCGAGAGAAGACTGATGTTCCAAAGGTGCTTGCGGAGGTGTATGCAATACATAAAGTATTATTTGAGGCTAAGGACCATGAAAATCTAAAGTTGACTTTATCTTGCTCTGGACCGCTGAGCATAAAGGTGGATCCACAGCGGCTGCGTCAGATTTTGGTGAACCTAATACACAATGCCTACAAATTCACCGATGAAGGCAGGGTCGACTTTGGTTTTCTACCACTGGATGCTGGCTCTTCCATTGTCACCTTTTACTGTTCCGATACCGGTTGTGGAATTTCCCCCGAAAGAAGTAACAAAATATTTGAGCGATTTACGAGCTATGGCTCGTCCTCAGAAAAAGTTAATAGCGGAACTGGCTTAGGTCTTGCCATCTCCAAAAATTTAATTGAATTGATGGGTGGCAAAATATGGTTTGAATCGGAGGAGGGGAAGGGAACAACCTTCTACTTTACGCTTCCGATGGATGATTGAGCCTTATCCGTATTGCACCTATGCCGTTGAACTTTTAAAAGAGTAATTTTAGATCAGCTAATGCCACGGCTGTAGCGGCTTCAAGCACCACTGGCACTCGAAGTGCAATGCAAGCATCATGGCGCCCTTCAATCTTTAGCGATTCAACTCTTCCTGTTGACCTGTTGAGGGTTTGCTGCTCAATACCAATGCTGGAGGTTGGTTTGATGGCAATTCGGTAGACCAACTCATTACCGTTGGTAACGCCACCGTTAATCCCCCCTGCATTATTCGATTTTGTTTTTCCCTCCAGGTTAAGAATGGGGTCGTTGTGCTGGCTACCAGTCATTTTTGCTGCCTGAAAACCTGAACCAAACTCAATGCCCTTAACAGCAGGAATGGCAAACACTATATGGCTTATAGCCGATTCTACGCTATCGAAGAATGGCTCTCCCCATCCTACAGGTAAATTTTCCGCTCGACATTCCACAATACCTCCTATGGAATTGCCTGTAGCCATTGCTTTTTCAACTGCAGCCTCAATGTTCGATTCGCCACCTGCCTCAACTAAGTGGGAGGAGATGGTTACAGGAGTGATAATTTTTTTTGCCACCACACCGGCAGCCACCAATGCGAGGGTTAACCTTCCGGAAAAATGTCCACCTCCACGGTAATCTTGAAACCCCTTGAACTTTACGTCAGCTACAAAATCGGCATGTCCTGGACGGGGTGAGGCTTGCAGATTTGCATAGTCTCCCGATTGGGTATTTGTATTGCGGAAAAGAATGGATATGGGTGCTCCGGTGGTGAATCCATTAAAAACGCCGGAGATAAGTTCTGGCAAATCCGCCTCCTGTCGAGGAGTTGTGCCCTTGGCTCCGCTTTTTCTGCGGGAGAGGTCGGCCAAAAAATCCTGTTCGGAGAGAGCAATTCCTGGTGGACAACCATCAACAGTTATTCCCACCGATTTCCCGTGCGATTCTCCAAATATGCTAATGCGAAATTTTCTACCGTAGCTATTCATTCTTTTTGCAGTTTAGGTTTTTAGCGTTTTAGGTTGTTAGGATTTTAATACCATACCATGCTTGGATTTGCATAAAATTTCAACCAGTCAAGAGTCTTTTTACTTTTTTCTATTCACAATTCCATTGCTTTCGGCGACCTGTCCAACATCTGGGCGGAACGGGCAAGTTCAGTTCACTATTGCCTTCGGCGACCTGTCCGGCTACTTGACGGAACTCGCAAGCTCGGTTCACAATTCACTATTTGCAAATCTTCTCCAAGTCTTCAAAAAACCGTGGGTAGGATTTTGCCACGCATTCAGCTCCCTCTATGGTTACCTCCTCGCTGCCAACAAGTGCAGCCACTGCCACCGCCATCACAATTCGGTGGTCGTTATGCGAATTGATTCTGGCTCCGTGCATCTTTCCACCAGTAATATGCATGGAGTTTCCCTTTATTTTGATGACAATACCCAACTTTTCAAATTCACGCTGGAGGGCCTTTGCACGATCGCTCTCCTTGTGGGCAAGTCGCTCAATACCAATAATTTCAGACTTTCCTAAACAGGAGGCGGCCAGGGCTACTAGCGGAGGAAAGAGGTCGGGACAGTCGGTAGCATCGAAGCAGAAGCTGGTGAGCGGTGTTTTTGAAACCTCAATGGCAGAATCTTTAAATCGGATGTTTGCTCCGGCTAGCCTTAAGGCCTCAAGGATGGCTCTATCTGCCTGCTGGGAATTTAATATTAGATTATCAACCCTTACACTACCGCCAATGGCTCCTGCTACCAGCATGAAAGCTGCGCTGCTCCAATCGCCTTCCACATTAAAATTTGTAGGTTGGTAGTGTTGGCCTGCTTTAATATTAAATTGCCGGTAATTGGTGTTCTTAACAGCTATTCCAAACGTATGCATCACCTCGAGAGTAAGGTCGATATATGGTTTGCTTTTCAGGTTTTTCACCTGTAATACTACATCGTTTTTGGCTAAAGGTGCAGCCATCAGAAGACCGGTTAGCATTTGTGAACCGAGCGATCCATCGAGAGCAGCTTTACCACCTGTAAGTGGACCCTTTACCGAAATTGGAAGAAATCCTTCGGTGGTATGGCACTGGGCACCAAGCATACGGAGAGGCTCCTCTATTAGCTGCATGGGCCTTGTAACGAGCGAACCTTCGCCAATTAGGGTTATCTCCTCCGAGAATGTTGCTGCAATGGGGGTAAACATCCTAATGCTTAGACCCGATTCACCACAGAAAAGTTGGTTCGCAGGCTTACCCTCCATTCCTGTTATGAAGAGTCTGGTAGCGTCGCCTTCGACCATCGCACCTAATGCAGTTGCAATGCCTTGTGCAGCAAGGCTATCGTTACTTGACCCCACATTAGTTATCGTGCTTCTACCGGTGGCTAGCATTGCTGCCGCAATGGCACGTTGGGCTACGCTTTTTGAGGCTGGTACCGAAATTGTGCCGCTAACGGCCGAAGGCTTTATTACTCTCTTCATGAATAATCTCCTGAATGTCCAAGTCGGTTTTGTCCCCAACTGGAATAATTAAATCGGGTTTGAGCACACCAATGTCAAGGGTTTCGCTGAAATCAGGCGTTGAGATTATTAGCTTATCGGCATTAAGTTCCTCCTGAAACCCTGCTTCGAGCATAATTAGCGGTGGAGGGTCACCAAGGAAAAAATTATAGGCAAGTTCGGCCTGATGCACCAACCATCGTTCTCCTTGAATTACTTTGCAACCAGATGTAGTAGCCATCGCTGCAACCTTTGATGCTTTGTAGTTAGCGTCAAGCACGGGAAGTGTAGAGGGTAGCGATTTCAAACTAAATGGATTTACATCTGGGAGTAGTGTTGAAACCAGTAAGTCAAACTGACCAATCATCTCCTCTGCTTTTGCGATGCTTATTGCACTACACCCAATCTTATTTGCAAATCGTTCAGCTTTTAGAGTATTACGGTTGGCTATGAAAACATTTCCACCTGCCTTTAGTAACCCCCAAGCGGCTGCTTTTCCTGCACCACCAGCACCTAGTACGAGGCACTTTCGGTTGGCAATTGTTAAGCCTGCTTCTTCAACAGCACGAACAACGCCATAGCAATCGGTATTGTAGCCAATAGCTTTAGTCCCTTGTAATACAATGGTATTTACGCTGCCAATATTCGCGGCCTCTTCTCCAACTGAGTCTAAACAGTTTAACACCGCCTCTTTAAAAGGTGAAGTGATGTTAGCACCCGAGAGACCTAGCTGTCGCATAGTGTCAACCACATCGTGACCGTCGTCCAACCAAACACGCGTGTAGAAGGCATCAACCTTTTCTTGGGCAAATACGTGATTGAACATTTGGGGGCTTTTGCTATGTAGCACGGGGTTCCCAAATACTGCAAAAATTAGTTTCTTACTCACCTTTATTTATTATTTGAAAAATTTGTTGCATTTCGTGGTATGGTAGCTGGCCGGGAGCGGTAATTCCTGCTTTGCCAGCAGCAAAAGTAAAGGGTGCTCCCAGAAATGGAGCTGCTATGCGTGTTACTATTCCCAGTGGACCCATACCAATAGCAATAAGCTTTGTGAAATGAGCATAGAGCGATAGAATACGAGCTGAATCCTCTTTTGAGTTACACTGGCACGCTAGCTTAACCAATTCTGCTCCTTGTGATTGCATGGCTTGTATCAGACTAATAAGTTCTGTGGAAGCGGGTGTTTCCTGAAAGTTATGGCTACTGATTATCACCCTTACCCTATTTTGGTGGGCCATCTCTTTGATCTCATTTTTCCATTCCTGCCCAGCCTCATTTTCGATATCAACATAGGCTGCTCCGCCAGCAATGGCAGCTGATAGACGTTTCTTCCGTTCCTGGTCGCTCAACTTATTTGGTCGGCAGGTTGCAATAAGGTTTGCATGCGACCGAAAGATTTTCTCAATATCGGCAAGGCTATTGTCCATCAGGTCGAGCCGAAGTTCTACCATCGGCAACTCTTTTATTTCATTTAGAATTTCAGAGGTTTTGAGACCCGAAAGGCTTACACAAATCATTGTTTTGTTTCGTTTAGGAGCGATTAATGATCTGCTCCAAGTATGCACTCCTTGAGCTTATCCACAGGAATATTATCAATTTTAACCTGTCCAATCCCATTCATCATCACAAAATGAAGATTTCCACCCTCACGTTTTTTGTCACGCAACATTGCTTCCACTGCGGCTTCACGCGACACATCGGTGGAGACGGGCAATCCCAAGTTTTTAAGTAGAGCAATGGTTCTTTCCTTCTCTTTCGACTTGAGTAGCCCTCGTTTTTCAGAGAGCCAAGCAGTAAAAGCTATGCCGATGCTTACCGCTTCACCGTGGGGTATTCCAGTTATCTTTTCGATGGCGTGGCCCCACGTGTGGCCAAGGTTTAGCTTGCGTCGCTCCCCCTTTTCGCGTTCATCGAGCGAAACAATAGCTGCTTTAATGCTGATGCTGTTGATAACCAGCTCATCTATTATTTCTTTTTCGAGCGAAAGGGCCTTGTGGTAATTGACTTCCAACCTCTCAAACATTGCCTTATCGGCAATGAGGGTATGCTTAACCACCTCAGCAAAACCACATCGGAGCTCAGTAATGGGAAGTGTGGACAGCAATGCTGTATCGCAAATCACAAACTCAGGCTGGTTAAATGTACCAATTATATTCTTGTAGCCGTCAAGATCGAGGCCATTCTTTCCGCCAACGCTGGCGTCTACCTGTGAAAGGAGGGTGGTCGAAACAAATCCGAATCGAATTCCACGCATGTAAGTTGAGGCTATAAACCCGGCTACATCGCATACCACTCCACCGCCAATTCCAACAATAAACGACTTTCTATCAGCATTTTCCTGAAGTAACCATCGGTAGATTTCTTCAGCAACCTTAAGCGATTTGGATTCTTCTCCCGGTTCAATAATAAAGAGTGGCATTCGAGGGAAGTGGCTTTGGTAGAGCTGATAAACATTTTTGTCGGTAATAATAAAGGTATTCTCCTCGGGGATGTATTCCTTTAGCTTTAGAAGGCTTTCCCCAACTAAGATGGTAGAAGAGGAGTGTTGGCCTTGCACGTTTATTTTTTTCATGGCGGTGCTATTTGGAATTACAGCATAAATTTAGACCATTATTCAATACTAGGTCTCATTTTTCTCGAAGAATATCGGCCTGAAGTAATACTGACTCTTCATGAATTGCATTGAAAAGCCCTTCGGCAAAGGTTGGTCGAAGACCCCGATTTTGTGCGGTTGTCTTTACCTTTATCATAACATCCTTCCAGCGTTTAGGTTGAATCACATTAAGGTTTTCTTCACTTTTTAATGCTGCAATCTTTTCAACGGTATGCATTCTACGGGCTAATATACTAATTAACTGGTCATCGATCTCGTCGATTTCCGCCCTCAGGTTGTTAAGGTGGAGGTTGTTAGGCTCTACCTCACTAGACTGTATGAGGCTGGACAGCATTGTGCCGAAACTTTCAGGGGTGAGTTGTTGCCGTGCATCGCTCCAAGCAGTTTCGGGTGTAATGTGAGTTTCCACCATAAGGCCATGCATTCTAATGTCGAAAGCTCGCTGAGCAAGGGATGGCACGAGCTCCCGCTTTCCTGAAATGTGGCTGGGGTCGCAAAGCACAGGTAGTTCGGGAAATTTGCGCATCATTTCCAGGGGTATATGCCAGGATGGTTGATTCCGCAGTTCGGTTTTTTCCCAAGTGAAGAATCCGCGGTGAATGGCACCCAACTTGCGTATTCCTACAGCGTGTAGTCGCTCTATTGCACCAAGCCAGAGGTCGAGGTCGGGGCTAAGCGGATTTTTCACTAACACAGGAATGTCAACGCCACGAAGCGACTCAGCAATTTCCTGCATTGCAAAGGGATTGGAGGTGGTGCGAGCGCCAATCCAAAGTAGGTCTACGCCATACTTAATGGCTTCAAAAGCATGCTTGGCGGAACCAATTTCGGTGGCAACTGCCAACCCGGTTTCCCTCTTAACGCGTCGTAGCCACTCTAGCCCAACGCTGCCAACACCTTCAAAGGAGTTGGGTTGGGTTCTTGGTTTCCAAATACCGGCGCGAAAAATATGCACACGGCCATCTGCTTTGAGCTGTGTGGCGGTTGCCATTACCTGTTCCTCCGTTTCGGCGCTGCAAGGTCCTGCAATAATTAGCGGCTCGTTAATTCCTAGTAGCCACTCCTTGGGAGGAACTATTCCATCGAATCTTTTTGTTTCCATTTTCTTATTCCTTGAGTTGTTTTAACTGTTCAATTTTGTTCTGTAGTGCGTTAGCTTTTACTATAATGGCTTGCATTGCAGCAACATTATCCGATTCAAGGGCATCGACGGTTGCTTCAAGATTCTCAATCAACTTTCGAATTCCTTTTGCCACGTTGGTTTTGTTCTGAAAAAGAACGGGAAGCCATACTTCAGCTGTGCTTCCGGAAATTCTGGTGGTGGATTCAAAGCCTGTTCCTACCCATTCTAAAATTCCATCGCTACCGTTTATTGCATTGCTAAGGCAGAATGCGGTTGCTTGTGGTAGGTGTGAAATATCAGCCATAATGGAATCGTGTAATTTGGGTGTGAGATAGAATGGGTTCATCTTTAGTTCCACAATGAGCTTACTTACCGCCAAAAGGGCTTTACCCGAACTCTTTTCCGACTCACAGATAGCAATCCTTTTGCCCTCGTAAAGGTTTGGAACAGCAAACTGTGGCCCTGTTTTTTCGCTACCGGTCATGGGGTGTGCAGCTACAAACTTCGACCGGTAAGGATGATCGGCAATACGTTGGCATATAACCTCCTTGGTAGAGGAAATATCCATGACCACCGTATTCACTCCTACTGTATCAAGTATTGAGGATACTAGCTTTAGCGTAACATCGGCTGGTGTAGCGAAAATTACTATGTTGGATATGGCTACAGCCATTTCCATTGGCAGGGCTTCATGTATGTAGCCTTTATCCAAGGCAAAGCATAAATTTTTAGGTGAGTTATCTACGCCAACTATATGCCAAGAATGGCCAAGACTTGCTGCCAATGAACAACCCATCATTCCAGCTCCAATAATGGTTATAATCTGCTTTTCCATGGCTAGCGATGTATATCGAACGACTGAAGTCTACACCGGGCGTCGGCAAGCGTTTTTTCGCTTGCGCAAAGTGAAATTCGCAGGTATCCTTCTCCAGCTGAGCCAAACACGGTTCCGGGTGTAAAAAATACCCTTGTTTGTTTTAGTATCTCATCACAGAAGGTCTCCGTGCTGAATACCCAGTCTGGAATCTTTGCCCAAACAAACATGCCTGCTTGGTTGGCATTTGCTCTGCAACCAAGCATCTCAGCCATGCTAATCGCAAGTTCTTGTCGAATGCTGTAGTGCTTGTTCAGCATGCTGTACCAATCGTCCTCGACGTTTAAAGCTGCCGCCGCTGCCAGCTGAACGGGAAGCGACATGCCGGAGTCCATGTTGCTCTTAAGCTGCAACACCGCTTTTACAACGGACTCTTGTCCAGCCAACATGCCAACCCTCCAACCCGCCATGTTGTGCGACTTGCTTAGAGAATTCAGCTCAACGGCCACCTCCTTGGCCCCAGGAATTGATAGAATACTTGCGGGGTTTTCGTTAAGGATAAAGCTGTAGGGATTGTCGGCGCAGATGAGGATATTGTGCCTCCTTCCGAATTCAACGAGCTGAGTCATAAGCTCTGGCGTAGCCTTTGCTCCTGTGGGCATGTGCGGGTAGTTTACCCACATCATCTTCACCCTACTCAAATCAAGACTTTCAAGAAGAGAGAAATCTGGGTGATATCCCGCTGCCTCCTCCAAAAGATAAGGTATAGGTGTGGCTCCAGCGAGCAGCGCGGCATTGGCGTAGGTTGGATAGCCGGGGTTGGGAACCAATACCTCATCACCTGGATTTAAAAAAGCCATGGAGAGGTGCATGATTCCTTCCTTGGAACCAAGAAGCGGCAGCACTTCTGTGGTGGGGTTTAAATCGACGTTGAAGAAGCGCTTATACCAATTGGAAAAGGATTTCCGAAGTTCTGGTATTCCTTTATAGCTCTGGTAGCCATTGCTGTGCTCAAGGTTGTTTGCTGCTGCCAAGCTGGCGAACATTTCGGGGGGTGGGGGCAAATCGGGATTGCCAATGCCTAGGTTAATAACCTCAATGCCCTGTTGCTTGAGCCGCTCAATTTCTGAGAGTTTTCTTGAGAAAAAGTATTCCTCTACCTGGATAAGCCTATTGGATGTTGGGACAATCATTGCATTCCGAATTAAGATTTTGTTTATAATACTACCTTTCCTTGTGGATATTCGCCAATTAGTTGCAGCGAGTTTACCCTTTGCCGGACTTGCTCCAGCGTGCTGCGGTATCGGTTGTAATTGGTGAAGGTTATATCAGCATGGAAGTAGTACTCCCAGCTTCGGCCAACCATTGGAAGCGACTGAAGCATGGTGAGGTCGATTCCGTTTTCGGCCAATATTTTAAGCGTTGTGGCTAGGCTACCTACCTGGTGGTCAACTGAAAAGCAGAGGCTGGCTTTATTTGCCCCTTCTAACTGCTGGGGTTTCTTTTCTACAATGAGGAATCGTGTGTAGTTCTCCTTATTCGATTCAATAGAGGCGGCGATGATATTTAATCCATACTGAATGGCGGCAAGCTTGCTACCAATTGCAGCAGTGCCATGTTGACCCTTTTGTGCAATTTGCTGAGCAGCTAGGGCGGTATCGTCTACCTCTACGAGCTTAACGCTCGCCAACCTATTGGTAAATTGGCTGCATTGGGCAAGCGCCATCGGATGGGAGTGAATTTCCCCTATTGAATCAACCGTTTCACCGGGCAGAGCCATCAGGTTCTGGACAATGCGAAGGTAAATCTCCCCCGTAACAAAGAGCTTTGTCTCCCTCAGCAGCGCATAGTTTGGCAGAATGCTGCCTACGACCGAATTTTCTACTGCCATTAAACCAAAACTGGCGATACCATCCGAAACATGTTGAACCAGTTGGCGAAAGGTCATACATTCATCAATCTCGATGGGGTGCATAAAATATTGCTGGGCTGCCATCTCGTGAAATGAGCCTAGAATTCCTTGGATTGCTACTTTTGAAGGGTTCATTATTCCTATCTTTTAATAAAAAAAAGAGGCTCCCCATCTGGGGAACCTCAAAAGTCTTGTTTGCACACACTTTCTTAGTTCCCTCAGTTGTCGAAGAAATAGTAATAGAAAAAGTAAAACTGACCTGCTCCATTTTGGAGGCAAGGGGAGGAGAGTTGCATGTACCGTTGGTTGTTCATAATCATAAATTAAAAAAGCCCCGTTTTCGCGGGGCTTTCTATTTGGTATTTCAAACTATCTATCTAAAAATCATACCAAAGCCAAGCCCCTTCTTCCGCTAAAGAAAAAGTAATAAGAGTTGGCGTAATATGAATTCTGGCTTATCATTATTGTGCTTTTGAATGTTACAATTATAGTGTTTTTTTTAATATGAAAAACAGTTCCGTAGAAACTAAGACATTTTTAGCTTTGCAATTACCTCCTCAGGGTTTTTTGCCTTAAAAATGGCATTGCCAGCAACCAATGCGTTTGCGCCTGCGCTGTGGAGCCTTGCTGCATTAGCTGTGTCCACGCCACCATCGACCTCTATTATAAGGGAGTGATGTTTCTGTTCAGCCATTTCGCGTAGACGAGCAATTTTTGCATAGCTATTCTCTATAAATTTTTGTCCACCAAATCCTGGGTTTACCGACATAATGAGCACCAAATCGGCATCGGTTACAATCTCCTCAAGCTGGCTAACAGCAGTGTGCGGGTTAAGGGCGATGCCAGCCTTCATGCCTAAGGCCTTTATCTTCTGAAGTGTTCGATGGAGGTGAGTGCATGCTTCAATATGAACGGTCAGGATATCGGCACCGGCCTCCTTAAAGCGTTCTAGGTATCGGTCAGGGTCAACAATCATGAGGTGCACATCCAATGGTTTCTTGGCCAACCGCTTAATTTGCTCAATAATGGGAAAGCCATAGGAAAGGTTTGGAACAAATAACCCGTCCATAATGTCGCAGTGGAACCAGTCGGCCTGGCTGCGGTTTACCATTTCAATATCATCCTTAAGATTGCCAAAGTTGGCAGATAGGAGCGAAGGGGCAACAATTGTATCCATGGATAACTATTTTTAGCAAAGCTAATGAAAATAAAAAATCCCCCAAAAGCCGGGGGATGGTTCTAGCCAAGATATGTTTTGAGTATTTTACTTCGGGTAGCATGTTTAAGTCGCTTTATGGCCTTCTCCTTAATCTGCCGAACCCGCTCGCGCGTAAGATCAAGTTCGAGCCCAATTTCGTCGAGGGTGTGTGGCGGAGCACCATTTAGCCCGAAGTAAAGCTTTACGATGGTGGATTCCCTGTCGGTAAGGGTCGCCAAAGCGCGCTCAATTTCTCGGCGGAGCGAATCGTTAAGCAGGCCCTTGTCGGGACTTGGCGTATCGGTATTCAGCATCACGTCGTACATATTCCCATCGTCGTCGTTGCTGATGGGGGCATCCATCGAGATAGGGCGATTGGAACTTTTCATTGCCTCCTTAATATCGCGAGGCGCAATTTCTAGTATTTCTGAAAGTTCATCTACGGTTGGCTCACGTTCAAAACGCTGCTCTAATTCCGAAAATGCTTTGTTAATTTTGTTGAGGCTGCCAATTTTATTGAGGGGTAGGCGTACAATACGTGCTTGTTCGGCAAGAGCCTGGAGGATCGACTGGCGAATCCACCACACTGCATAGGATATAAATTTAAATCCTCGTGATTCGTCGAAGCGTTGCGCGGCCTTAATTAAACCAAGGTTACCCTCGTTAATCAGGTCCGGTAGGCTTAATCCTTGATTTTGGTATTGCTTGGCAACCGAAACTACAAAGCGTAAGTTTGCCTTAATTAGCTGCTGTAGTGCTGCTTCGTCGCCATGCTTAATTTTACGAGCGAGACTTACCTCCTCTTCTGTGGACAGCAAGTCAACCTTTCCAATCTCGTGCAAATACTTGTCAAGCGACGGGGTTTCTCGGTTGGTTACTTGCTTAGTGATTTTGAGCTGTCTCATAGGTAAAGTGCAGGTCAGGTCAGGGAACAAAATCGGTTTCTTTACGCCCTGAAAGTAATAAAAGGAATGAGAATAAAAAAGCATTGACCTTTTTTTGGTCTTTTTATACATATTTTTTAAAAAAAAATGGTCAAAACAATCATTCTTTCAAAGATTTTGTTTATTATTGCACCATTAAACACTAGGGTTCAACCCCTTGAGGTACCCACCTCAACAGTAGTGGCTCCAATTCTCACTTGTCAATTATTTTCGAATTGCTCAGCAAAGCATATATTTTTCTAGTATTTACCAACCTTACATAACGTTATGTACGATATTCTGGAGCTGAATAAGAAGCTTCTTCCCGAACTGCGGGAAATTGCCAAAACATTGAACATTAAAAGAATAGAATCTCTGAAGAAACAGGAACTAATTTATAGAATCCTTGATGCGCAGGCTGTTCTGGATGTAAACATTAAAGACCCTAAGAAAAGGGAGCCCATAGAAAGACGACGGGAGCAGCCAAAGGAAATAGTAAAGGAACCGTTGGTTAAGAAGGAACATATTCGTAGAGAAGAGGCTAGACCACTGGTACCTCGTGAAAATCAGATAATGCCGGAGAGTCGGCCTTTGGAAACGAAACCCGAAGCGGTTAAGGAGGTTAAGAAGGAAGAGGTGCGCAAGGTAATCCTTCCCTCTGCCCGTTTTGCAAAAGAGGAACAACATGGCGATTCGGACCAGAGGTCTCGCGAGCGTAAACGCTTTAAGAGAAAAGATGCGCCAGAAGGTCGACCTTGGACTGATAACAGGCAACGTGTTGAAGATACCACAGCCATCGAACTTTCTGCCGATATTCCTGAGGTTTCCGAAGAAATCATTGCAGAAGAGAGATTAAATACTGAGATTGAGACTGGTGCTGCTTCACAGCAGGAGGTTGCTCAAGTTGCCCCTGCCACTCCTCCGGTTGCGGATGAGCCTCGCGTAGTGCAGCTGCCTTTTGCGAAAAAAAGTATTGAGAAACGCCAAGATCGCTTTGACTTCGATGGATTGATTAACACCACAGGGGTTCTTGAAATCATGCCCGATGGATATGGATTCTTAAGGTCTTCGGACTATAACTATCTCAGTTCGCCCGATGATGTATATGTTTCGCAATCTCAAATTAAGCTCTTTGGTCTCAAAACAGGCGATACAGTTACCGGCAGTATCCGTCCACCAAGAGAAGGTGAGAAATATTTCCCTCTAATTAAGGTTGTTGAAATTAACGGTCGTGACCCAGAATATATTCGCGACAGGGTTTCCTTCGACTATCTCACACCCCTTTTCCCCAACGAAAAGTTTAACCTCATTGGCAATGGTAACCGCGATCTCTCTGCACGAATTGTGGATATGTTTGCTCCCATTGGTAAAGGGCAGCGCGGACTAATTGTTGCTCAGCCCAAAACGGGTAAAACCATGTTATTAAAGGCTATTGCCAACGCAATTGCCGACAACCACCCCGAAGTTTACATGATTGTGCTGCTCATCGATGAGCGCCCTGAGGAGGTTACCGACATGGCTCGTAGCGTAAAGGCTGAGGTTATTGCCTCCACCTTCGACGAGCCTGCCGATAGGCACGTTAGGGTTGCAAATATCGTGCTTGAGAAGGCAAAACGGTTGGTTGAGTGTGGCCACGATGTGGTTATCTTACTCGACTCCATTACTCGTCTGGCACGTGCCTTTAATACCGTGCAACCGGCTTCAGGCAAGGTGCTTTCGGGGGGTGTTGACGCTAACGCGCTCCATAAGCCCAAACGCTTCTTTGGCGCTGCTCGTAACATCGAAAACGGTGGATCCCTTACAATTCTTGCCACTGCACTCACCGAAACCGGTTCAAAAATGGATGACGTTATTTTTGAGGAGTTCAAAGGAACTGGTAACATGGAGCTGCAGCTCGACCGGAAGTTGTCCAACAAGCGTGTATACCCTGCTGTGGACATTGTTGCCTCCAGCACCCGTCGTGAAGACCTGCTGGTGGACAAGGATGTTCTTCGTCGACTTTGGATCCTGCGTAACTACCTTACCGACATGAACTCTATTGAAGCAATGGAATTCCTCCGCGATAGGTTGGTTAAAACGATATCCAACGATGAGTTTTTGATTTCCATGAATAGCGACTAAAAGCATCTAATACAACCATGAGAAAGTGCGGTGTTAAGCCGCACTTTTTTTGGCGTACAGTGATCTTGAGTAGTTTGAGTATTATTTGAATTGAGAATGAATAAGTCAATTATGCGCAGAACTTGCTCAATAACATAGTCGAGATTTTTCAATTTGTGCTAACTTTGAATGTTTTTTTGTTAGCCTAGTTTATACATTATAAAACAACTATACCACAATGGCAAAAAGCAAGAAGTTTATTACCTGCGACGGTAATTACGCTGCCTCTCACATCGCTTACATGTTTAGCGAAGTTGCGGCTATTTATCCCATCACTCCGTCGTCAACCATGGCTGAGTATATTGACGAATGGGCCGCATTTGGTAGGAAAAACATCTTTGGACAACCAGTTAAGGTTGTTGAAATGCAAAGCGAAGCAGGTGCAGCAGGTGCACTCCACGGCTCTCTTCAGTCGGGTGCTCTAACCACTACCTATACTGCATCGCAGGGCCTCCTGCTCATGATTCCCAACATGTACAAAATTTCTGGTGAGTTGCTCCCCGGTGTTTTCCATGTTTCGGCTCGAAGCCTTGCTGCTCAGGCTCTTTCCATTTTTGGAGACCACAGTGACGTTATGGCCACTCGCCAAACTGGATTTGCCATGCTGGCAACCAGCAGCGTTCAGGAAGTTATGGATTTGGCAGCAGTTGCCCATCTTGCAGCTATTAAGGGGCGCGTTCCTTTCCTCCATTTTTTCGACGGCTTTAGAACTTCTCACGAAATTCAGAAAATTGAGGCTCTCGATATGGAAGAACTTGCTGGTCTTGTTGATCAGAAAGCACTTCAAGCCTTCCGCGATAGAGCACTAAACCCTGAGCACCCTGTAACCAGAGGTACCGCTCAAAACCCCGATATTTATTTTCAGGCTCGCGAAGCGGCTAATAGCTTTTATGATGCCATTCCAGAAACAGTGGAAGGCTACATGAAGGAGTTAAGTAAGCTTACTGGTCGTGAATACAATCTTTTTGATTACTATGGCGACCCCAACGCGGAGAACATCGTTGTGGCCATGGGTTCGGTTTGCGATACCTTGAAGGAGGTTGTTGACCACCTTAATGCCAAAGGAGAGAAGGTAGGTCTTATCAACGTTCACCTTTACCGACCATTCTCCATTAAGCATTTCCTAAAGGCGTTCCCAAAATCGGCTAAGCGTATTGCCGTGCTCGATCGTACTAAGGAACCCGGTGCCAATGGTGATCCTCTTTATTTAGATATTAAGGAACTTTTCTACGGAAAGGCTAATGCTCCTCTCGTTGTTGGTGGACGCTATGGCCTAAGCTCAAAGGATACTACACCAGCACAGATGATTGCCGTTTTTGAGAACCTCAAGATGGCAGAGCCTAAGAATCAATTCACCGTTGGCATTGTTGACGACGTGACCTTCAAGTCACTCCCTCTTGGACCCGAGATTAATCTTGGTGCAAAGGGAACCTTCCAGGCAAAGTTCTACGGTCTTGGTTCGGATGGAACCGTTGGAGCCAACAAGAACTCCATTAAGATTATTGGTGACAATACCGAAAAGTATGCTCAGGCTTACTTTGCCTACGACTCCAAAAAGTCTGGTGGAATTACCGTTTCACACCTTCGGTTTGGTGATAAACCAATTCGTTCACCTTACCTTGTAAATACTCCAGACTTTGTGGCCTGCCATGTACCCTCATATCTTGGTAAGTACGATATGCTTAAGGGCATCCGTAAAGGAGGCACCTTCCTGTTGAACAGCCTATGGGATGTTGAAGAAACCAAGTCGAAGTTGCCCAATAGTATTAAGAAGCAGCTCGCAGAAAACGAGGTCAACTTTTACATTATCAACGCAACAGCTATTGCAGAGGAGATTGGACTAGGCAACCGTACCAACACCATTATGCAGAGTGCTTTCTTCAAAATTGCTGAGGTTATTCCTTCGGACCTTGCCGTTAAGAGCATGAAGAAAGCCATTGACAAGAGCTTCGGCCGTAAGGGTGAAGATATTGTTAAGATGAACTACGCAGCAGTTGACCGCGGTGGTGACGTTACCAAGATTGCGATACCAGCAGAGTGGGCTAAGCTAGGTGCCGATGCATCAAATGCTCGCCACAATGCACCAGCATTTATCTCACAAGTGGTAGACCCAATTAATAGTCTAAAGGGTGATGACCTTCCTGTAAGTGCATTTACCAGTCGTGAGGATGGAACTTTCCCAGCAGGTACCACTGCCTTCGAAAAGCGTGGCATTGCCGTTAATGTTCCTGAGTGGATTGGTGAAAACTGTATCCAGTGTAACCAATGCTCCTATGTTTGCCCTCATGCTGTAATTCGTCCATTCCTACTTACCGAAGAGGAACTTAAGAACGCTCCAGAAGGCACTAAGGCTGTTAAGGGTAATGGTGGAATTAAGGAATACTCCTTTAAGATACAGATTAGCCCGCTGGATTGTACCGGTTGCGGTAACTGTGTTGATGTATGTCCAGCACCTAAAAAAGCACTTGTTATGCAGCCGCTTGAAAGCCAAATGGTAGAAGATGCTCGCTGGAATTACATGCACACTAAGGTTGGCTACAAAGATACCGTCCTCGATAAAACAAAAACAGTTAAGAACAGCCAGTTTGCTCAACCGCTATTTGAGTTCTCCGGTGCTTGCGCAGGTTGTGGCGAAACCCCTTATATTAAGGCAATCACCCAGCTTTATGGCGATCACATGATGGTAGCCAATGCTACGGGATGTTCCTCTATTTATGGTGGTTCTGCACCTGCCACTCCATACTGTGCCAATAAAGAGGGCAAGGGAGTTGCTTGGGCTAACTCACTTTTTGAAGACAATGCAGAATTTGGATTTGGTATGGCTACAGGTGTTGACAATCTCCGCAGCCGCCTTGCATCCATTATGACTGAGGGCTTGAATGGAGAGGTTAGTGCAGAGGCTAAAGCGGCTATGCAAGAGTGGCTCGATGGCATGAACAATTCCGAAAAGTCGAAGGTTGCTTCAGCCAAGCTCGTTGCCATTTTGAAGAAAGAGACTGCGCCTGTTGCTAAGCAAATTCTAGATCTTCAGCAATATCTGGTGAAGAAGTCTATATGGATCTTTGGTGGTGACGGTTGGGCTTACGACATCGGATACGGTGGACTTGACCACGTATTGGCATCAGGTGAAGATGTAAACGTGCTGGTTTTGGATACCGAAGTTTACTCAAATACCGGTGGACAGTCGTCCAAATCGACCCCAGTTGGTGCCGTTGCTAAGTTTGCTGCAGCAGGAAAGCGGGTTCGTAAAAAGGACCTCGGTATGATGGCCATGTCCTATGGCTATGTATATGTTGCACAGGTTGCCATGGGCGCCAGCCAGAACCAATACTTCCAGGCACTAAAGGAAGCAGAAGCTTATCCTGGACCATCGCTCATTATTGCCTACGCTCCATGTATCAACCATGGTTTACATGCAGGTATGGGAGCAACTCAACGCGAAGCTAAGCACGCCGTTGAGTCTGGATATTGGCATCTGTATCGCTTCAACCCCATGTTGGAAGCAGAGGGTAAGAATCCATTCACCCTTGATAGCAAAGAGCCAGACTGGAGCAAGTTCCAAGACTTCCTACAAGGCGAGGTAAGGTATACCTCCCTTCAGAAGTCTTTCCCAGCGGAGGCCTCTGAGTTGTTTGCTGTTGCGCAGAAGAATGCGGAATGGCGGTATAATGGATATGTTCGGCTTTCGAAGCAGGATTTCTCAAAGTAGAACTATTTGATAAACTTAAGGAGAGCGGGGGTTACCTCGCTCTTTTTTTGTTTTAATTTTATTTATATTCACCGATAAACATCATCGTTCCAGTGAGGAAGTTAGTCATCCTGTTTTTCTTAGTTCTAACCAACTTTTCCATGGTTGGACAAACTCCACCCTACATCCATTTTCGGGGTGGCGAGGATATCCCTTCCTCTGAAACATACCATGTAATTCAAGATAGAAAAGGCTACATTTGGATTGCAACAGCCAATGGTGTTAGCCGATTCGACGGCTACGAGTTTAAAAATTTCAGCGTCAAGGATGGCTTACCCGATAACGTGATTCACGAATTATATGAGGATTACAAGGGACGTATTTGGTTCATCTCTTTATCTGGGTTACTTTCCTACTATTATAATGGAAAAATCTACCAATACAAGTATAACTATTTGATGCAAAAGATTTTTACGGGGGGGAGGGGTGCTGTTAAGCTTTCTTTTCGGGTTAGCACGAACAATGATGTATCGATAAGTGTGACAAGAAAGGGGGCGTTTAGTATTTCCGCTGCAGGTAAAATTGAGATTCTCTACAAAAAGAATCTAGATAATATAGTGCTCGATTTTAGTGATGGATCGCATAATGGAATAATAACCTCAAGTTCAGCCATAAAATTACACGGGGAAAAATTTCTATTTCCCAAAAAACAGTACACTTTCAATACTATTCTTCCTATAAATTATTTCAACCATTGTTTTGCAATTTCAGATAGTCAGAACAACGTATTATTTTCAGCCGATTTCAAATTGTTTTCAAAGACAAATAGCATAAGTATGCTAGAATCATCCTCAAAACCAGTTGTATGGATGAGTGTAGATCGTAGTGGTTTGGTTTGGATTTCCAAATATAATGGAGGTGTAACTTGCTATAAAAGTTTGGACATTTCTAAACCACCACTCCTAAAACTTTTCGATGGATTTTCAATTACCTCTGTAATGGAGGACAAAGAGGGTGGCTACTGGTATACCACCTATGCAAATGGCCTATTTTATGTAAGCAATATTTACAATCGCACCTACTTTTGGAGGCCAGAACAAGTCATAAAAGGGCAAATTCAAACCTTCTGCGCTACTAAATATGGTATTTGGGTTGGCTTTAATAGCAGAAATCTGGTGTTAATACATAATAGCGGTATTGTTCAGAATGTTAGCACAAATTTTTTGCTAAAAAACGATTTTGCAATAAATAAAATCTATTGGGATAATAATCGGCAAAAACTATGGCTTCTAAGCAATCTTAACATATACTCCTCTCTGGGAAGAGAATTTGTAAGATGTACATATTCAAATAATACACTAGATATTCCACTAGGGATCGGTGCAAGATGTGCCGCGATTGAGGACAACAAACTTTGGCTTGGCACTAAGTCAGGGCTAATTCAGTATGATGGACGTAAAGTATCTTATGATTCAAATACAAGTGGGGATTTTCGACAACTAGTTACCTCCATTGCTGTTGAAAGTAATGGGACCAAGTGGATGGGGTGTCCTGATGGGCTTTGGAAGTATGAACAAGGTAAATATGAATGGTTAGGACTGACCAACCCTATTCTTCGCTCTAGAATTGCGGAGGTGGTTTTCAATCCGGTGGATAGTACACTTTGGATTGGAACAGAAGGTGAGGGCGTTGTGGTATTGAATAAGGGTTTAACCACAGTTATTAATCAATCAGATGGGTTGACTTCCAATGTAATAACCTCAATTGGCATGGGGAATGGCCAAGTTTGGGTCGGAACGAATTCTGGGATAAACCAAGTTTCTATTATACCAGATATTTCCGGTAAATATATTGTAGGCTCCTTCGACAAGTCGGTGGGTATTGTGTCAAACGAGATCATAGGCCTTCACGCAACTGACTCAACTCTGATAATAGGCACCAGGGAGGGGTTGATGATTTATCCATTAGAAAACCCAATCAAGCAAGCTCGCCCTTGGGTGTATATCACCGGTTTTGCAGTTAATGGCGAGGATACGTTGGTGAAAAGAGGAGCCACTTTTTCATACTTAGAGAATCACATCGCCATAAACTTTGCTGGACTTACATTTAAAACACTGCGGAAAACCCTATTTCGATATAAGTTACACATAGATGATCCGGGGTTTTCATATACCCGAATTCCCTCTGTTACACTTCCTGCACTATCCCCAGGCTCCTATAATTTTGAGGTTTGGGCACAAAATGCCTACGGACAGTGGAGCGATCAACCGGCAATAGTTAGCTTTGTGATTAATCCACCCTTTTGGGATACTCCTTGGTTTATGTTCCTTGTATCTACGATGCTTATAGTCATAGTTTCGACCATTTTTGCAATTCGGTACAGAACATTGAGGAGTCAAACTGACCTTTCTAAACGGTTGGATGGGTGGAAGCAACAGGCCCTGCTCCAACAAATGAATCCACACTTTATCTTTAATACGCTTAATTCCATTCAACTTTTTATTCTTCAAAACGATACCCTTTCTAGTCACAGGTACCTTTCCAAGTTCGCCAAGTTGATGCGGTTAACCCTTGATAACTCACAAAATTTCACGGTGAGGTTGGCCGATGAGCTAGAAACCATCTCCCTCTACTTAGAACTTGAGGAATTGCGGGCAGATGGGAAGTTTACCTTTGATATTCAACCACCGGAAGATCGGCTTCTTGAGGCTCACATCCCAAGCCTCATTATTCAGCCCTTTGTTGAGAATGCAATTTGGCACGGCGTTTTACCAAAATTAACAAAAGGAAAAATTAAACTTCAATTCTGGCAAAAAGGTGATAGCTTAATTTGTACCATTGAGGATGATGGAATTGGACGAAAAGCGGCGGAAAACTATGCAGCCTCTAGAATACACAAGTCTCTTGGATCAAAAATTACAGTGCAACGCCTGCAGCTGCTCAGATCGTTACATAACCAGCAGCTTGGAATAATTTATAAGGACCTAGAAGATGAGGATGGTAATCCTCGAGGAACTTTAGTAGAGTTAACGATCCCTATTGTGAGCGATAAAATGCAACTAGATTAAAATTGTTACCTTTGCCACGCACCAAAATGGGGTAAAATGCTTCGCGCAGTTGTTGTTGATGATGAGGTTGCAGCGATTAAGTCAATTGAGTTAATCGCTCAACGATTTTGTCCTGAAATACAGGTTGTTGCATCAGCAATGTCGGTTGAGACTGGGTTGGAATTAATTCTCAATGTGAATCCTGACTTAGTTTTTTTGGATGTCCAGATGCCTCGAGGAACAGGTTTTGATCTTCTTGAGGCAATTCCTGATAGAAAGTTTGATATTATTTTTATTACTGCTTACCACCACTATGCAGTAAAGGCTTTTAAATATAGTGCTATTGATTATCTTCTTAAGCCCATTGTGATTGAGGAGATGATTGATGCGGTGAGGAAGGTAAAAAAAACGCGGGAAGAAAAAATAAGCAATAAGTCAAAGTATATTGCCCTTTTTGATAACCTCAATACTGTTTTACCCAATAAGTTAATCATACCGCATTCTGCTGGATTTGAACATATTGACCTTAACAAAATACTCTACTTGGAGCAAGCGGGAAGTGCAGCCACAGTGTATACGGTTGACGGCCTCCAATGGCTGTCGACAAAGGATCTAAACGAATTTGAGGAAATTTTGGTTGAGCGTAGCTTTTTTAAAATTAGCCACACTGTGCTAGTAAATCTGGTACACGTTGCTAAGGTAAATAAATCGATTAAAAACCTCACTCTTTTGGATGGGAAGACTATTACAGTGGCTCCCGCAAGAATGGCATCGTTGCTAGAGCAAATAGAAAAGTTATGGCATAATTAAAATTTGAAAAGTGGGGAGGATTGTTGGAATTGATTATGGTCGAAAGCGGGTTGGCGTTGCAATAACCGATACCTTACAAATTGTAGCTCAAGGTATTACTACGGTACATTCTTCTGAAATTATTGACTATCTTAAGGATTATTTTTCTAAGGAAGACGTTGAATTAGTGGTTGTTGGATATCCTCGACAGATGAATAATACCCCAAGTGAAGGTGCCCGTTTCGTTCAGGAGTTTTTGAACAGGATGAAGAAAGTTTTCCCGGATATGCCAGTTTCTCTTGTGGATGAACGATTTACTTCAAAGATTGCTACCCGTGCCATTTTAGATTCAGGAGCAAAAAAGAAGGAGCGTATGAACAAAGAACTGGTGGATATGGTTAGTGCATCGCTGATTTTGCAAAGCTATCTCGAGGCACGTAGTTATAGAAAAAACGATTAGAAGCATGATATTACCAGTTTACGTTTATGGTTCATCAGTATTAAGAAAGGTTGCTGAGGAAATAAGCCCATCCTATCACGGTTTAAAGGAGTTGATAGGCAGTATGTTCGAAACGATGTACACCTCGGATGGAGTTGGGTTAGCTGCACCGCAGATTGGTAAGTCCATTAGGCTGTTTATTATTGATGCCGATCCTTTGGTGGAAGACTATCCCGATCTGGAAGGGTTTAAGCGTGTTTTTATCAATGCCCATATTGTTGAACGTAGTGGAGAACCTTGGTATTTCAACGAAGGTTGCTTAAGTATTCCGAACCTTAGGGAAGATGTTCGTAGGGAGGAGACGGTGCGTATGCAATACCTCGACGAAAATTTTCAGCCACATGATGAGGTTTTTAGCAGCATTGCCGCGCGCATTATTCAGCACGAGTACGATCACATTGATGGAATACTATTTGTTGACAGGCTTGCACCACTGCGAAAAAGAATGATTCAGGGTAAACTTAGCTCAATTTCCAAGGGCCGTTTTACCTCTTCGTACAAAACTAAGTTAGGCTAGCACTTGACTTCACTTATTGTTTGTTGTAATTTGAGGTGAGATAGATGTCTCACCTTTATGGCAACGTTTCTGTTTGAACGGTTCAAGTTGATTCCAATGTTGCGCATAACGCTTCCGCTGCTGGTGGGGGTTGTTTTGGCTTTTCATTTGCCCTCGTTTCATTTTCTTTATCCCTTTTCAGCTGCCTTACTTTTGTTTCTGGTGGCCATTTTTTTAGGTGGGCGGTTAGCTTACACCAAACGTTGGGTTTGGGGGTTTCTAATCAGTGTTGTAATGTTGTTAGTCGGATTAACAGCGGTGTTGGTTACTGCTGAAGCACCAGCCTATCCCCAAGGGTATACCGGACTTTTCCAGCTACAGCTGCTCGACACTCCAGAAGCTAGAGTAAAGAGCATGAGAGTTGAAGCAATGTTGATAGGAGAGGTTAAAAATGATAGCGTTTATCCGCGAAAAGTCAAACTTCTACTCTATCTAAAGCAGAAAGACTCCACCTTGGTTTTAATGCCAGGCGACCAAATGCTGGCAAAGTTGAGGCTACAATTTCCTCCCTTGGCAATGAATCCTGGCGAATTTGATTATCGCCAATACCTTGCAAATAAGGGAATATACTATTGTGCTTACCCAAATGTTGATGATGTCACTTACCTTGGTAGGGCGAAAAGTTTCTCACTAATCCTTTTCTTTCGGCAGTTGAGGGCAAAAATCATTCATCAGCTGCCAAGGCTGGGCGTTGAGGGGAAAGACCTAGCGGTGTTTTCTGCACTTACTCTTGGCTACAAGGGGTTGCTCGATCCTGATACCCGAAGCGACTTTGTTGCTGCTGGTGCCATGCACGTTTTGGCGGTTTCAGGTTTGCATGTAGGAATTGTATATCTAGTAGTTGCCTTTATGGTAGGGCTGCACGATAAGCAAAAGCGATTTGTGAAGCAACGGGCATTGCTGGTTATTCTTCTTCTCTGGGTTTACGCTTTTCTTACGGGACTGCCCCCTTCGGTATTCAGGGCAACGGTAATGTTTTGCTTTGTGGTGGGTGCCAAGGTTTTTCGAAGACAAGTGAATATTTATAACTCCATTGCTGCTTCTGCCTTCGTGTTGATTCTTATTCAGCCCAAAATTATTTATGACATAGGCTTTGTACTTTCATACCTCGCCGTGATTTCAATTGTGTATTTCCAACCCAAAATTTATGCTTGGTTTTCGCCCAAAGGATGGCTGTTGAAGCAAGCCTGGGCACTAACCTCCGTTTCGTTGGCAGCTCAAATTGCCACAACCCCTGTTTCGTTGGCTGTTTTTGGGCAGTTTCCAACTTACTTTTGGCTTTCAAATATTGCGGTAATATTGCTTGCAACCGTAATCCTTTATCTATCTGTCCCTTTTGCAATAATTGCAAGCCTTTGGTCAACCGCAGGGTGGTATTGCGGCAAACTTCTTTCCTGTTTTTTATTGGCAATGAGGTGGTCCACCGATTTTGTTGAGCACCTGCCGGGATCACTTATTCATGGGTTAAGCCTTTCTCTAGGGCAAACGGTGGCAATAATGATAGCCATTGTATCGCTGACCTTTTACATTGATATGAGGAAAAAACTGGCATGGGTTGTTGGCCTTACCAGCATTGCCTTTGTCTTTTTTCAGTATGGTTGGGCAGAGATAGGCCAAAAGGAGCAAGCATTTGTTACAGTGTTAAATGTTCAATCCACCCCTGCCATAGCTATGGTGGAAGGCCATTCGGCTTGTCTGGTTTGTAATTCCATACAGCAGGGGAGAGAAGAGATGGTTCAGCAGCTGAATGGCTTTAAGCATTTTTATGGAATTGATAGGCTCAAATTAGTTTCATTGCATGATTCTATGGAACTTAAGTCGTTGCAAATGGCTCACGCTTTTCTAAACGACAGCAATCTGCTGGCAATTAGCTTTGGAGGGAAGCGGATAATTGTCCAGCTCCAAGGGAGAATATCCAATAATTACAAAGATTTTAAGATGGAAAAGTTGAAGGCCGACCTTGTGGTTGTTCCAACGGTTTATGACGCCTTGGCCCTGCAAAAGTTAGTTTCCGCAGAGGCCTTTGTTGTAAGCGGTTATCTTCCTCGACGGATGCAAAACGATTCGCTGGTCAACGATTTCTGGATTATGCCATTGCGCGGAGCTTACTATCTGTCAATCAACGGATAAAATTTGTGAGAAAAGGGTGGGCGATTTGGTGTGAAGTATTACTTTTGCCTGCTAATGTTTTATTTTTTCAAGTTTCTGTATGAATATTATTGTTGCTGGGGCAGGCGAAGTTGGTGTACATCTTGCTAAGATGTTAAGCAATGAATACCATGATATAGTGATAATTGATTCCAATGACGACCTTCTTCGTTTACTCGATTCCAATGCCGATGTAACAACAGTAAATGGTTCTGCAACAAATATAAGCACCTTGATGGAGGCCGGAATAAAGAAGGCCGATTTATTTATTGCGGTAACCCACTATGAGGAGACCAACATAATTGCAGCGGTGCTTGGAAAGCGGTTAGGAGCCAAGAAGGTAATTGCTCGAATTGATAATTACGAGTACCTTGAGCCCAACAATAAAGAGATCTTCCTTAATCTGGGGATTGATTATCTCTTCTACCCAGAAAAAATTGCTGCACGTGAGATAATTGGATTACTAGGACAGACAAGCTCCACCGAGTATGTCGATTTTAGTAACGGAAAGTTATCGCTCATTGTGTTTAAGCTGGAGGAGGGTGCGCCGGTGGTGGATAAAACATTGCTGCAGGCTACGCACGATAATGAGAGGTTGGAGTATAGGGCTGTAGCCATAAGCAGGGAAGGTGAAACAATTATACCTCGTGGCAACGACCAGTTTCAATCGGGCGATTTGGTTTACGTTATCTCCAACCAGTCCGGCATCAAGGAGATGCAGAAATATTCTGGTAAAACGAACATTGACGTTAATAACCTCATGATTCTGGGGGGGAGCCGCATTGGTGTTCGTGTGGCAAAGGAGCTGGAGAATCATGCCAATATTAAGTTGGTTGAGGTCGATAAGGACAAAAGCATTAGGCTGGCCGAGATTCTGCAAAATACACTGGTGATAAATGGCGATGGAGGCAATACCGATCTTCTACTGGAGGAGGGGCTGCGCAACATGGATGCCTTTGTGGCCGTAACAGGCAATTCGGAAACAAATATTCTCTCCTGCATGCTGGCCAAGCGCATGGGGGTGAAGAAAACCATTGCAGAGATTGAAAATCTTGACTACATAAAATTGGCAGAGAGCGTAGGCATTGATACCGTTATTAACAAAAAGCTCATTACTGCCAGCCGCATTTTCCGCTTTACCATGAGCACCGATGTGCAAGCTATAAAATGCCTTACAGGTAGTGAAGCGGAAGTATTAGAGTTTATTGTTAAACCAGGTGCCGCAGTTACCAAAGGCCCGGTCAAGCATATTAACTTCCCCAAGGATGCCATTATTGGAGGGGTTGTTAGAGGTGATGTGGCGTTTATTGCCAAGGGCATTACCGAAATAAAGGCTTACGATCGTGTTGTCGTTTTCGCCCTTCCCTCCGCCATCAATAAGATTGGCAAGTATTTCAACTAGTGACACAATCATGCCATTAAAGGGCTAGAACTTCGGTGAAAATAAGCATTTGTTGAAGGATATGAATAGGCCGTAGTTACGCTAATGAACATCTATTAACCTTTCACTTTTCACCGTTCACAATTCACCAATTCAATCAATCATAATCTTGGCCGGCTCCATTCCCGTATTGGGGGTACCACGCCGTACTATGCCACCAATCATTATCACAATGGAGAAGGCAATTACAAATGCTAAGACACCTTCAGTGAGCTCTGGAATAACATATACGGCTGGAATTGAGTAGTATAACAGAATGGTAATCAACCCTCTGGGTGCGATAAAAACTTGTGGCATCATATCTCTTCTTGAGAAAAGAATGTAGTAGAGAAAGCGAATGCCCAAGCCCGCTAGGGCAATTACCATTCCCTCCAGAAACACATCCATCGACATTAGGCTTTGCAGATTAATGCTATAGCCAAAAAGAATGAAGAAAACGGTTCGGATGAGAAAGGTTGATTCACGAACAATAAGACGGAAAATCTTAAACTCTTCGGCCAATTTCTCAAAATGGATGTATTTGGTGATCTTCCCAATTGAAAATAGCTGGAGATTGTTTGCAAACAGACCAAAGGCAAGAATCAGCAGAAGTGTTGAGAGGTGTGCTTTTTCTCCTAGCGCATACATTAGAATGAGCAGGGCCAAAATGAGAAATACTTTGTTGTGCGATTTTATTCTCGTGATGATGTATGCCAAGAAAAGTACACCAGCAACCGAAATTAGTGCAAGTATCAGCAAGTTGGAAATAAAAACTGCTGCCGAAGCTGGCGTAAAGGCCTGAAGCTGTATGGTGTAGTTGAAGAACATGATGCCCAAGATATCCGAGAAAGTCGATTCGTAGGTTATGAACTCCCTTTTCTTGTAGTTCATACGCTTGACACTTGAAATTGCAATGGCGCTGCTAATTACAGCAAAAGGCACTGCATTGGCTAGTGCGCTGTGGAAATCGACCTGAAATACCAAGGAGAACGCAATGGCAAGCAAAAAAATTACTGCTACTTGCTGAACGAGCGCGGCGGTAAACGACCTAAGTATTAGTGGCAGCTTTTCCCTCTTTAGCTCCAAATCGATAGCTCCATCGAGTACTATAAAAATCAGCCCAACAATTCCCGATAGCTGAAGAAATTGGTTTACTCCACTAATTTCATAGCCAAGCGAGTGTGCTCCAACTTTGATTACTGCACCAATTACCATTAGCATCAGCACTGCTGGGACATGGGTTTTTTCCGCCAATAGGTCAAAAAAGTAGGAGAGAATCACCAAAACGGCAATTACTATTATCAGCAGGTAGCTGTCAATCATAAATCAGTTTTTTCAAATTTAGAAAAAATGGCCAATTGTCTATTGATTTAATTGAAGAAACCATCGTATATTGCTTTTGTTAAAAAAAGTTAAATATGGGCTCCAGAACTTCTCACCTAATTCCGGTTGCACTCCTAGCGAGTATTCTGGTTGGTATTTCCCAGCTGGGCTGTCGCCACGACTCTAACATGATTGATGAATTCCCTCCCGTATGTTTCGACACGGAGGTTCTCCCAATATTTCAAACATCATGTGCCTATTCCGGCTGTCACAGTGCCTCAACTGCTGAGTCTGGAATTGTTCTGGACAGTTATAGTAATATAATTCAGCATGTTAAAGCATACGACTCTAGAAATAGTCCTGCTTATAAAGCGATAACGAGTGTTTGGAGTCCTATGCCACCAAATCGTCCGTTGACAAAAGAGCAGAGAACTACCATCCGTATCTGGATTGACCAGGGAGCAATGGAAACTAAGTGTGATACTACGGGGCAAAATATTCCCCCAGTGGTGGAGGCCTGTTTTTCCAGAGATGTTCTGCCGGTAATGCTTTCCAGCTGTGCCATCAGTGGTTGCCACGACGCTACAACGGCCGCTGAAGGTATTAGGCTGTACAGTTATACTACCGTAATGCAAAGTGGTATTACAGCTTACCAACCTTCAAGTAGCAGGGTATACAATGCGCTATCAAAAGCTGCAGGTAGTGAAGATATCATGCCACCATCACCTTATCAACGGTTGCCTCAAGCCGCTATTGACAGCATTTACAGATGGATACTGCTTGGTGCGAAGAACGAGACCTGCGTTACCGCTTGCGATACGTTGAGTACAATTACATACACACTGCATATAGCACCTATAGTTCAAAGCAATTGCTTGGGTTGTCACTCTGGAGGAGGTCCATCGGGTGGTGTATCGTTGTCAACTTATGCCGAAGTGGTGTATGCGGTGAACAACAACCATCTCATTCAATCGGTAAATCGAACTGGAACTTTCCCAATGCCACCATCTAGCCCTCTTTCTACTTGTGAAATACGGCAATTTGAATTATGGTCACAAACCGGAACTACTCAAAAATAGAACCCAATGAAGGCTAATTTGATACTTGCATTACTCATTATTGTTGGGGTTTCATCTTGCTACTACGACAACAGTGAAGAACTTTACCCCGAACTTCAAAGTGGTTGCGACACTACTGCTGTGACATATTCAACCACCATTGCGCCAATGCTCAGCTCCTATTGTCTTGGCTGCCACAGCAACGCTTCTGCAAATAGCTTCGGTGGTGGCATTAAGCTGGAAAACTATGCCGACGTAAAGACCGTTGTCGATAACGGAAAGCTGGTGGGAGCCATCAAGCAACTTTCCGGGTATTCCCCAATGCCAAAGAATGCAGGTAAACTATCTGATTGTAAGATATCTCAGCTCGATATTTGGGTGAATGGTGGTGCAGCAAACAACTAAAAGTTACAGCAGTACGCCATCTACCGTTTTTACCATAGTAATACCAATACGTAATAGGATGAGGAAGTTTTTACCAATTTTTATAATGGCCTTGTTCTCTGCTTATAGCGGATGGTGCCAAGATTTGGATTCATTGCTGGATCAGCAGATGGGGCCCCAAATCAACTATGCTACTGCGACATTTAAATCAAGTCGGATCATAGATTTTCATTCGGTGGAGCAGATGAAGACAGGGCAACTTGACTTTCGTATAAATCACCGTTTTGGAATGCTCAACACGGGACCATATGAATTCTGGGGGCTCGACCAAAGCACCATCAAGCTCTCATTGGAGCTTGGTTTAACCGATTGGCTTATGGTTGGAATTGGAAGAAGTTCATACGAAAAAACTTACGATGGTTCCTATAAAGTAAAGCTGTTTCGACAATGCTCCGGAGCTAAAAACTTTCCTGTTACTATTAGCTACTTTTCGAGCATCCACATAAATACGCTTAAGTGGGATAACCCTAATCAAACAAACTATTTTTCCTCACGGTTGGCATATACGCACCAGATTTTAGTGGGCAGAAAATTTAGTGAGCGGTTAAGTTTACAGCTCTCACCAACCTTAGTACATCGCAATTTAGTAGCAACTACGCTCGATCAAAACGACCTGTGGGCAATGGGGTTTGGTGGGCGAATAAAGTTGACAACGCGTTTCTCCTTGAATTTTGAGTACTACTATATTGCCCGACCAATTAACCAGCTTACCGATATTAAGTACACCAACCCATTATCGTTTGGCGTGGATATTGATACTGGCGGGCACGTTTTTCAGCTGTTTGTTACTAACTCCGTGGGTAACTCCGAAAATCATATCATAGGTGAAACCACCGGGAAGTGGTCAAAAGGAGATATTCACTTTGGGTTCAACATTTCACGGGTCTTTTCTGTTTATAGTGGTAAATAGTATTGACGCATTCAGAAATTATTATTGATTTTTCCCACAGCAATCAGCGGTATCTTTAGACTCAAGCATAACTTAAACCCAGTTTTATGAAAAACGTAATATTCGCTTTTTTGATGTTTAGCAGCCTTATTGCTGTTGGTCAATCGAAGTTTTTTACCAAAACGGGCTATATCGGTTTTTACTCAAAATCGCCCATGGAGGATATTTCTGCTAAGAATGAGCAGGCAACCAGCATTTTTGATGCAGAAACGGGTAAAATGGTCATTGCCGTTCTGATGAAATCCTTCCGGTTTGAAAAGGCCCTGATGGAGGAGCACTTCAACGAGAACTATGTTGAAAGTGATCTGTATCCAAAGGCATCATTTTCTGGCGAAATTAAGGATTTTAAAAACCTGAGTTTTGTGAACGGTCAGGCCGTCAAAGTTACCGTTACGGGACAACTTACAATACATGGGATTACTAAACCCATTTCTGCAGAGGGTACTGTTACCAAAACGAAAGATGGGTATACTGCGGATTCACAATTCTACATTAAGCTGGACGAGTATAACGTAAAAATACCTTCGCTAGTGAAGGATAATATCAACAACGATATTCTCATAACGGTTAAGTTCAACTATTTACCGATGGGAAAGTAATGTCCTATCTCAAAGTATAAACTTAAAAATGAGCGATTATGGGCCGATGGAAAATAGTTCTTATAGTTGTTGTTTTGGTAATTATTGGTGGAATTGCGGTGGGTGTATTTATGTACAACAAACCGCATAAAAATATTGCCAACATGACCCCCGAGTATGTGGTTAATGCCAAGGATTTTATTTCCGAATTTGCCCAAAATGAAGCAAATGCCTCTTCAAAATATATCGGCCGTATTGTGGAGGTTTCCGGTTTAGTGGTGGATAAAACGGCAGATGTTGGTGGCAGCATTACTTTTTCTCTTAACGACCCCATGTCTGGCGTAAGTTGCACGGTAGATAGCGCGGACGTGAGTCCCAACAAGCCATTACTTGATAAAATTGTTGTAGGTGATTCAGCAGTATTTCGGGGACGCTGCGATGGAATGCTTACCGATATTCAACTATCCAGGTGTGTGCCAATTAAATAGTTAGCTCTCCCAATCCTTCACGAACAATTTCGGGCTCTTCACCAGTGCAATCAACAATGGTGGAGGGCTCGTTACCGCCATATCCTCCGTCAATCACGCAATCAACCAGATTTTCGTAGCGCTCGTGTATGAGCTCAGGATCGGTGGTGTATTCAAGCACTTCATCGATATCCTTTATGGAGGTGTTTACCAATGGAACTCCTAGCATTTTTACAATTTCGATGGGAATGGAGTTGTCGGGAATCCTGAGCCCGATGGTTTTTCTTTTTCCAGAATAGTGATCGGGTACTTTGCCAGATGCTGGAAGGATAAAGGTAAATGGTCCCGGAAGATTTTTTTTAAGCAGTTTGAAGGTGGAATTGTCCACTCTGGCGTAGTCCGAGAGATGGCTAAAGTCGGAGCAAATCATTGAAAACCTTACATCCTTAATTTTTGATCCCTTAATGCGCAATATTTTTTCGAGCGCTTTCTTGCTGCGAATGCTACACCCAAGCCCGTACACAGAGTCGGTTGGATAAATAATTACGCCATCGTTTTCCAACAGGCAAACAATGGTGGCTATATCGCGCGGGTTTGGATTTTCAGGGTAGAGTTTGATGAGCATTGCTCAAAAATAAACAAGGCAGAGCCACAGCTCTGCCTTGAGGTTTTATCCGTTTACTTTTTTGTAATCTTCAAGAAATTTTTGCAACCCGCTATCGGTTAGCGGATGGTTGAGTAGACCAAGAATTGCGCTGAGCGGACAGGTGGCAACGTCGGCACCTGCTTCCATACACTGAATAATGTGCATGGTGTGGCGGATAGATGCAGCCAAAACCTGAGTAGCAAATCCATAGTAGTTGAAGATCTCTGCAATTTGCTTGATGAGCATCACCCCATCAGTGGAGATGTCGTCGAGACGGCCAACAAATGGGGAAACGTAGGTAGCCCCAGCCTTAGCAGCCAGCAATGCTTGTCCAACGGAAAATACCAATGTGCAGTTGGTTCTAATGCCGTTATCGGAAAAATATTTGATTGCCTTAATACCGTCTTTAATGCAGGGAACCTTAACCACAATTTGGGGATGGAGTGCTGCGAGCACTTTACCTTCGCGAATCATTCCCTCGTAGTCGGTGGAAATAACTTCGGCGCTAACATCGCCTCCCTTAACTATGTTGCAAATATCTACATAGTGCTGCTTAATCTTCTCTTCTCCCTTGATGCCTTCCTTAGCCATGAGCGATGGGTTGGTGGTTACGCCATCCAAAACGCCGAAATCGTGGGCTTCCCTAATTTGGTCAAGGTTTGCTGTGTCAATAAAAAACTTCATAGCCGTTAAAATTTATGGTCTAGAACTAAACCGCAAATGTAGCACAAAAGATGCAAACATAAGCAGCGCGCTTTTGGGATAATTTCTGATGATTGGGAGGATACCCGAGGTGGAGTGGGGGAAGGCTGTTGATTTCAACCTACTTGGGTGGTTTGCTATAACTTCCTTAATAGCAAAAAAAAGTGGGTAAGCTACTTATATCGCACCGCTACAACCACTTACCCTTGCTACCTTCCGGTCCTGGGGGAGTTCAGCAGGAGCTGGTCGTATAAGACTTACCCGGCACAAAAGTAGCAACAATTAAAGTTTTTCCAAACATTTACTATGAAAATCTAAAACTGTATCTTTGTTCAGCAAACGTAAAACATATTAAAATGGATAACACTACAAAACCAACTTCGATCTTCCAGCCGGCAATGACCTACGGTCTTATTCTTGCCCTAGGCATAATACTTTACAGCATTGTAATATATGTGCTAAACATCTATACTCCAGGTATGGGAATCCAAGCAATACAATGGGTTATAATATTTGGATTGATTTACTACGGCCAAATAAAATACCGCGATGATTATAAGAATGGGGTTCTAAGCTATAGTCAATCTCTTGGATTTGGCGTATTAATTGGATTGTTTGCCTCATTGATTTACGCCTTATACTTTGTTGTACTGGTTAAGATGATTGACCCTGGCTACATTGAAAAACTTTTACAAGCAATGGAGCAAAAGATGTACGAGGCTAATAAAATAAGTGATGAGCAAATTCAGACCGTTATGAACATGTATAAACAGAAAATGACTGTTGGTACAATGGTTTTAGCATCGGTTTTTATGATGACGCTAATAAGTTTCGTAGTATCCCTAATAACATCTATTTTTGCTAAGAAGGTGGAGAGCCCTTTTTCTTCAGATGAAATGAATGGATAATTCTGAGTGATGGATATTTCAATTGTAATTCCCCTGCTCAACGAGGAGGAGTCGTTACCGGAGCTCCATGCTTGGATACAGCGCGTTATGCGCGAGCATGGCTTTTCGTATGAGGTAATCTTTATCGACGATGGTAGCAAGGACGCTTCATGGAAGGTGATTGAGCAGCTGGCCCATGCCGACGAGAATGTTAAGGGCATTAAGTTTCGCCGAAATTATGGCAAGAGCCCTGCGCTGCACGTTGGCTTTGAGGCTGCCCGCGGCGAGGTGGTCATTACCATGGATGCCGACCTGCAGGATAGTCCCGACGAAATACCAGAACTCTACAAAATGGTTGTAGAAGGCGGTTACGATTTGGTATCGGGCTGGAAAAAGAAGCGGCACGACCCCGTGCTCTCAAAAAATTTGCCCAGCAAGTTGTTCAATGCTACCGCCCGGAGGGTTTCCAAAATTAAGCTCCACGATTTCAACTGTGGTTTGAAGGCTTATAAGCAGGAGGTGGTTAAGGCCATTGAGGTGTATGGCGAGATGCATCGCTACATTCCCATTATTGCTAAGCAGGCCGGTTTTTCCAAGATAGGGGAGAAGGCGGTTCAGCACCAGGAGCGCAAGTATGGGAAAACAAAGTTTGGCTTGGAGCGCTTCATCAACGGATTTCTCGACCTGCTAACCATTACCTTTATTAGCAAGTTTGGCAAGCGACCAATGCACCTGTTTGGAACGCTAGGTTCTCTGGTGTTCCTCATTGGGGGTGGAATCACTGTTTGGTTGCTTAGCCAGAAAATATACGGCATTGCACACCATCTAAAGGTGAGGGAGGTTACGGCTCAGCCGCTGTTTTACCTAGCGCTGGTTATGACCATAATTGGTGTTCAACTTTTTGTGGCTGGCTTCATTGGGGAGCTGGTCTCCCGAAACAGCACCGAACGAAACAACTATTTGGTGGACAAGAGAATATAGAATAAAAAAACTCGCAAATAGCGAGTTTTTTTATTCCCACAACGAATCTTTATCCTCCTCATACTTTTCAATCAGACAGGCCCAAGAAGGCCAAACCTCCTCCTTTTCCATAGTTGATAAACTTGCTATTTCCCTTCTTGAATATGTTGGACCGAAGTAACAATTTAATACTTTCGTAATACTAACGTTTTATGAAAAATTTGGATTTGAATACAATGGTGATTCAAAAATTGAGTTGGTAGAAATTGAGAACTAAAACTTACTAATGATGGAAAGCAGCAATGAGTTTGTTGAGATTTTTGCTGGCGAGCCCTGGCAGGCCGCAGTGGTAAAAGATTTGTTAGAAGACAATGGAATAAATGCCTTCATTGAGAATGGATTAATGGGATCCATTGCTCCCTGGCAGGTAACTCCTGGTGGTGCAGGTTCGGCCCAAGTCAAGATATTTGCCTCCGACTATGATGTGGCAAAGGAGCTGGTAAATAGTTTTACCAATGGCAGCAACCCATTGCCAGAGAATTGGGATGCTGAGTAATTTATTGTTTCATAGGAATCTAAAAGGAGGAAAGGAGTTTCGTAAGGGAGAACTTTATCTTTTCCTTTGTGGTATTGTATATTATTAGCAATTAGTTCAGAATTAAGTAAGGCGGGTACACTTAACCTATTCCCTAAAGCGCGCTCTTCACCTCCTCAAACTTTTCCACCAAGCTGGCCCACGAAAAGCGTGCCTTCTCCTTTTCCACAAAAGCCGACATCTCCTCAAAACGGTCGTTCTCAAAGAAGTTGTTGACTGCTTCTGCAATGGCCTCAGGTGTGGGCTCAACCACATAGCCGGCCTTGTTGTGGGGAACAATTTCGCCCAAACCACCAACATTGGTAACCAGCATGGGGCGGTTAAAGTAGTAGCCAACCTGTGTTACCCCACTTTGCGTAGCGCTCTTATATGGCTGAACTACAAGATCGGCGGCACAGAAGTAGTTGGGGATGCTGGCATCGGGGATAAACTCGGTGTGAAGCACAACCCGCTCCTCCAGCTTCTTCTCTTTAATTAGGTTAAGGTAGCTATCGGCATCGGTATAAAACTCACCGGCCACGATGAGCTTTATCTTTGGATTTTGAAGTAGCGGCAGTGCCATGGCCTTTAGCAGTAAATCCAATCCTTTGTAGTCGCGAATGAATCCAAAGAAGAGCATGTATTTCGATTCGGGGTCGAGCTTCAGCTGGCTAATTGCCTTGTAGCGGGGCACGCTGCATCCGTAGCTGTCGAACAGCGGGTGCGGGCAGAATGCCACCGGCTTGTGGCTATCGAACTGGTGCAATTCCTCTTCAACTGACCGCGACATCACCACAAAGCCATCGACGCTGCCAACAAAGTAGCTAGCCAGCAACTTATCGCCAAGCCTCTTTTCGTGCGGAATAATGTTGTCGATGAGGGCAATTACCTTGGTGTGCTTGTTGCGACGAACCAACCGTGCAATGCTTCCCATGGAGGGAGCCATAAACGGTAGCCAAAAGCGTAGAATAAGTATGTCCGGCTTTTCTCTCTTTAATCTAAAACCTAGCTTAAGCCAAGTAAATGGGTTGATGGAGCTAAAGGTGCGATAAATGTCAAGGTCCATTGGTGCTGGACGGTCGGAGAACTGCGATTTTCCGGGAAAAAGCAACTCAGGGTATTGAGTTGTAAAGGTGTGCATTGTAACGGTGTAGCCTTTGTGTTGAAATTCCGTTGCCATGCGCTCATCGTAGTTTGCAAGTCCGCCCCTAAACGGGTGAGCAGGGCCGAGTATTACCAGCGTTGGGTTCATTGTTGGGCTTTTGAGGTATTGTTCAGTAATTGGTTTTGCAGCTTATTGAAGGCCACTCTGTCTATGGGAAAGGTAAGATTATCTGCACTGAAATTGAATGGATTTACCCAACGGAACGATTGTGCTCCATTTATTTCTTCTTGAAAATCAAATGATTTGCTGGAATAGATAAACTCCTTCTCGTTTTTCAACTTGGCAGTATAGTAAACAGAAATCAGCTGCGCATCTTCGTAGAATAGCGCCTTCTGAAAAAAATCGGTGGTATAAAAGTGTTCTACATTGGTCAGCTCCATACCCATCTCTTCCTTGATTTCGCGAATTAGGCAGTCGATGGTTCCTTCGCCGAATTCCAATCCGCCACCAGGGAACTTGGTCATTCGCATACTTTGCTGGTACCCATCGGTTATAAGGAGCTCTCCATTATCGTTAAGAATCAACCCGTACACTCTCAAAATAAGCTGCTGCATGTTACTCCTTTTCCTCAATTTCTTCCTCAAGAAAGGTAATAATTTCCTTTGAATCTGAAGGGCTAAACCAACGAATTGGATATTTTGAAAACCATGTCAGCTGGCGTTTGGCATAGCGCCGGGTATTGCGCTTAATAAGTTCCACGGCCTCTTCGAGGCTGCACTGCCCATCCAAATATTGAAAGAGTTCTCTGTAACCTACGGTGTTTAAGGCGTTGTTACTTCGGTGCGGGTAGAGGGCTTTGGCCTCTTCCAGTAAACCTTCAACCATCATGGCATCTACACGGCTGTTTATACGAGTGTAAAGATCGTCCCTGTCGCGAGCTATGCCAACCATTATGGTTTTAAAAAAACGCTGATTGTTGAAATTGTTGCGCAGCTGGCTGTAGGGTTTTCCAGCCACAAGGCATACCTCCAGCGCGCGCATCACCCGGTTTGGATTTTTCAGGTCTACCTGATCGTGAAAATCGGGGTCGAGTGCTTTAAGCTGTTCGGTTAGGCTTTGGAGTCCTTCATTTTGCAATTTTAGCAGGAGTTGTTCCCTAACCTTTTCGTTGGTAGCCGGGATTTGATCAATTCCTTTGCAAACAGCATCAATATACAGGCCTGAACCGCCAACCATAAGCACCACCGGATGGTGTATAAACAGCTCCTGCAGCAGTTCCAGCACCTCCAATTCGAACATGCCGGCGGTGAATCGATCGAGAACGGATTTATTTTGAATAAAGTGGTGAGGAACTGCGGCCAGTTGCTCACTGCTCGGGACAGCCGTTCCAATGCGCAATTCACGGTATACCTGCCGAGAATCGGCAGAGATTATTGGACACCCAATTTTTTTTGCGATTTCAATACTGAGGTCAGTTTTACCTACGGCCGTTGGCCCGATCAAAACGACTAATGTTCCGATTTGCGTCACCCTTTAGTTCTTGAGCTATTCTTCTACTTCGCCCTCAGCGAGGTTGTTGAACTCTTCAAAGTCGGACATGGCTTCCCGAAACAGATCGGAGGAGGTATCGGCATCGAGCTTTATTTGAACGGGAGCTTCACCCTTCTCAAAGATACATGCGGGCAACTTTTTGCTTTCGCTCTCCTTTACTTTAGCTACCAGCTCGATAAAGAAGCTGCGGTCGTTGAACATGTCGAAGGTGTAGAGAAGCCGTTGCTTAGGATCCTTTACAAACTCCTCAATGGTAGCCACATCCATTGGTGCAACAAAGGTGTCATCGTTGTCGAGGTCGAAGAGGGTAAACTCTTTTACCTTATTCCAAGTGGCATCGGTGAGGAAGAAGCTGGCGATCTGTGAAGAATCATAAACCAGGTTCTTTTGGATTGTAAGGTGAAGGTCGTAAAAAGTTTGGGTTCCAAGAATATCAAATTCTCTGGCAAAACCTTCCACTTCGCCTGATATCATACGGAAACGGTATACCATGGTTTGCTATCTTAAGGTTTTTAAAAATTTCATTGTATCAACGCCGTCAGCAAAATCCCATAGTTCTGGTTGTTGCGTTTGGCCAAAATCGACCCTAAACGGTGCTTCAGCAACCTTACTTACTACGCATTGCAGCTGGTTGAGGTTTTGGTTAAGGTGTTCAATTATTGCCGATTGGTCCTCATATTCCTCAAAAAAAAGCGTTGCAATGGGCGAGGCGATTGCACTGCTTTGCTTGACAAGCAAAAAATCATTATCGAGATGGGGCACCTGATCGATAAGCCAAATGGCTCGGTTATAGGCATGATTATTGGCGTACTTGTGGTGCATGGCTACGTGGCTCCAAGGCTCTATGGCTTTAAAGAAGGCGTTGAAGTTGTAGCCCTTTGGAACGTAAAGTTTGGAAACACTTCTACAACCAAGACCAAAGTAGGTAAAGATGTCGTTTCCGAGCAATGCAAGTTGCTCTGATGTTTCGTTTCCCGACAGGAGTGCTACGCCATTTCTGTTCTTCCTGATGATGTGCGGATATTTGGCAAAATAGTACTCGAAGTAGCGGGCCGAGTTGTTGCTTCCGGTTGCAATTATGGCATCGTACCCCTTTAGCCGATCGTCGGCATAAACAATACTTTCCTGAAGTGATGGCTCCAACCCGATAAGAGTATCGGTGACCAACTTTGTGAGGCCTCCATCTCTTCCCGAAAGTTTGATTAATGGCTTATGACCGCATAGCAACACACTCAGTATATCGTGCAAGCCAACAAGCGGTATGTTTCCAGCAGAAATAATTCCCACCACTTTTGGTGTATGGGAATTTTGTTGGTCATAGTTTGAAATAAATCGCTCCACTTTTTCCTGCGAAAGTGCTTTTCCCCATGCTTTGTATGACTCTAGAATATTAACTTGGGTAAACCATGGGTTGTGGATGTGACAATTCTGAGCAGCTTCAGCAAGAAGCGTTGCCTCTGCCGAAAGATTTTCGGAGGTGGAGCAGGCTTCCTCAAAAATATTGCCTAACTTAACAATTGCTGAAATAGAGCTGTTGACCATACTTTGGCTTAAGCCGCAAATTTAGTATTTTTTGAATCTTAAGTGGCAAATTGAATTGGTCTTCTCAAAATTATCGATATGGAAATATTGCAGGAAGTTGCTCTAGTGTTTGGGATTGCATCCCTTTCGGTCTTTATTTTCCACAAGTTAAAGCTTCCAGCAATAATTGGATTCTTGGTCGCCGGAATATTAGCCGGACCCTATGGCTTTGGGTTGGCCGGGCATGGAACCCGAATGGAGTTTCTGGCTGAGTTGGGGGTAATCTTTTTGCTGTTTACCATTGGTATTGAGTTTTCGCTAAAGAAGCTCATTGAAATACGTAAAGTGGCATTGCTTGGCGGTTCTGTACAGGTGTTGCTAACCATTTTATTTACCGGTATCATCGTTTATTTTATTGGATTTTCTTTTCAGAATGCATTATTTATAGGCTTTTTGGTTGCGTTGAGCAGCACTGCCATTGTGTTAAAGGTGATGCAGGAGAAGGGGGTTATCAGTACCGATTATGGAAATGCAGCTTTGGGGATATTGATATTCCAAGATTTAGCGGTTATCCTTATGATGGTGGCTATTCCCTTGCTGGCTGGCAAGGGTAGCGAGGATGACGGTGCTTTTGTAAAGTTGCTAGTCGGAGCCATTGGCATCATTGCACTGACCATTGTTGCCGGAAAATACATCATCCCACGGGTTCTTTACCAAGTGGCAAAGACGGGAAGCAACGAGCTCTTTTTGTTGGTAATTATAGCCATTGCGTTTTCCATTACTTACATAACCTATGCGCTTGGGCTTTCCTTGGCCTTGGGGGCTTTTCTTGCGGGGCTCGCCATTTCGGAGACCGACTATAACCATCATACCTTTGGTCAGATTATTCCGTTCAGGGATGTGTTTGCCAGCTTCTTCTTTATCTCCATTGGCATGCTGTTCGACCTTCATTTCTTTATGAATAATCTGCTGCTCATACTCGCGGTAACATTGGCAGTCATACTGCTGAAGGCTGTAATTGCTGGCTTTGCTGCTTTTGTTCTTGGTTTTCCATTTAAATCGACACTCATCGTTGCCTTGGGATTGGCACAAATTGGCGAGTTTTCGTTCATCCTTTCCCAGCGCGGTGTTCAGCTTGGGATTATGGACGATTGGTTGTACCGCATATTTATTGCCAGCAGCGTGCTTACCATGGCTGTGGCACCCTTGCTAATGCTCTCCTCTATTCCATTGGCCAATAAATTGCTGAAACTTCCTATTCCCAAGGCGCTTAAGCGTGGTTTAAACCCAGTATGGCCACCTAAGCACGAGAAGCTTAGCAACCACTTGATTATTGTTGGTTATGGGTTAAATGGTCGCAATATGGTGCGGGCATCGAAAATTGCTCGGATTCCTTACGCCATAGTTGATTTTAACCCGGAGATTGTAAGAAAGGAGCAACGGAGAAATGAACCCATCTTTTATGGCGATGCTGCTTCCGATCCTGTTCTGCTCGCTGCCGGAATTAGGAGGGCTTCGGTAGTTGTGGTAGCCGTGCCTGATGCAGCCTCCACTTTTGGCATTGCTGCGGCTGCCCGATCGCTTAATTCTGCCGCCTACATCATAATCCGTACACGCTCAACTCGCGATATGGAGGCGCTTTACAAGTTAGGAGTTGATGAGGTTATTTCCCAAGATTTTGAGACCTCTGTGGAAATATTTTCACGCGTAATGGCCCGTTACTTGGTGCCGCGTGATGAAATTGAGCAGATGGTGGCCGACATACGCTCCGATGGCTACCGAATGTTTCGCTCGCTCTCGTTCCAGCCAAGCAATGCTGGGTTAAAAGATTTGATGACGCAGGTGGAACTTGCAACGTTTCGGGTTTTGCCTCGTTGTTATGTTGCCGGAAAGAGTTTGGAGGATATTCATCTGCGGCGAAAGTTTGGTCTTTCTGTGTTACTTTTACGGCGCAATGATGAACTTATCTCAAATCCTTCCGGCGAGTTGGTTTTGCTTGAAGGTGATGTGGTGACCTTGATGGGCGATCAAAAGCAGGTGGCTTGTGCGGTTTCTCTTTTTACCGTTAACGAGCCCATTTGCCCAGACTAGTTAAGCTTTTGCACTCATTGTAAGTCATACATCTGTTTTGTTGCTGTGTTTTGATTTGGTTTTGCTAAATTTCGAAAAAAGAATATTTCCATGAAGGTAGGTGCCCTATTAAAAGAGAACTTTCGAATTTCCATTAATTCTGTAAAGTCTAATCTCCTCCGAACTATCCTTACCACGCTTATTATAGCATTTGGTATTATGGCGTTGGTTGGTATTCGCACCGCTATCGAGTCTATAAAATCATCTATTACAAGTGAATTTAGCAGCATGGGCGCAAATACTTTTACTATTCAAAATCGCAGTAGCTTTAATTCGGGTGGTAGAAGACACAGGGCTAAGAACTTCAGCAATATAACCTATAGAGATGCCTTAGCATTTAAGGAACGCTTTAACTTTCCTGCCACCGTTTCCATTTCGGTTTTTGCCTCTGGGGCATCTACTGTAAGATATGACACTAAAAAGACAAATCCCAACATTGATGTCGTTGGAGTAGATGAGAATTATCTTGCATCCTATGGGAAGGAGCTTGCGTTGGGCAGAAACTTTACGGTTCAAGAATCCGATGCTGGTCGCTATCTTGCCATTATTGGCAAGGAGGTCGCCAATAAATTGTTTGAACCTTACGAAGATCCTATCGGTAAAATCATTGCGGTGGGTTCAGCAAGATATAAAGTTGTTGGCGTTTTAGAATCGAAGGGAACAGGATTTGGTGGTGGAGACGATAGAACGGTTTACCTTACAGTGAATAATGTGAGGACTAACTTTAGTGCACCATGGCAAAGTTTTGAGATAAACGTTCGGCCTGCCGATATTAATGCACTGGATGTTGCCGCTTCTGAAGCAGAAGGGCTTTTCCGCATCATCCGTGGCCTTAGCCTTTCCGATGCCACCGATTTCACCATTGAAAAGAGCGATAGCTTGGCCAACATGCTCATTAGTAACTTAGCAGTAATTAATATGGCTGCTACTGTCATTGGAATTATTACCTTGCTTGGAGCGGCAATTGCGCTTATGAATATTATGTTGGTTTCGGTTTCGGAGCGCACACGAGAAATTGGAACGCGAAAGGCCATTGGTGCCAAATCGAGAACAATAAAGCAGCAGTTCCTGTTTGAAACAATTTTTATTGGACAGATGGGTGGAGTGCTTGGAATTATTTTGGGAGTGATTGTTGGCAACATCATGTCGGTAATTATAGGTAGTTCATTTGTTATTCCTTGGTTTTGGATTATTACTGGAATCGCGGTTTGCTTTGTTGTAGGTGTTGTTTCAGGGTACTTCCCTGCCGTTAAGGCTTCTCGGTTGGATCCAATTGAAGCCCTGAGGTATGAGTAGTCTTGAGAGAAATTCCTCAGAAATTAACCCGCAGTTTGCAATTAGGCGTTCATCGAAAAGTGTGAAGGAAGTTCAACGAAAGTGACGTGTGACAGAAGAGTGACGAGTTACAAGTTGTCAACACCTTCCATAAGTATTTCCAAAGTGACAATCATACTTTCCGAAGTTACAATTTTCCTTAAGGGTTATCAAAAAAATAGGGCGACCGCATTATTTCGCAGACGCCCTCAATGCTATTGTATCTGATAAACCTTAGTTAACTATCAGCTTCGATACATGCTGTTCGCCTTCTGAGGTAACTTTCACAATGTAAACGCCTTTATGTAGGCTGGAGATATTGATTGAGGTTCCGTTATCAACCATTTCCTCTATTACAGCTGCTCCCACAAGGTTGAAAACAGTTACCAATATCTTGCCATCTTTTCCTGTGTCAACTGTAAATTCGTCGGTTGCTGGGTTAGGAAAGATTGAGAAGGTGTTATTTCCGTTCACACTAACCCCCTTGAGTAGCACGGTAATGGATTTATCAGCACCTTCTAGGGTTACGCTTCCCGAATAAACATCGTAATTATCGGCCGATACCGTAAATGCATGGTTCCCGGGATATAGGGTAATAACCATTGTACCTGTGGCATCAGAATAGTATGTTTGTCCATTGATGGCTACAGCAGCATTAACCAATGGAGCGGAGGTATTCGTGTCTATGACTATAATGGTTAGGTTGTACTGGTTAGGCATCATTGATATTGAAATTGAACTAGCATTGCTGGAATTGATATCCTTGCTGCTGAGGTTAGTCGTTTGGTAACCCGGTGCAGAGGCCTCCACGTCATAGGATCCTGAAGCTGCAATAAAATGGGCAATCCCATCTAGACCGGATAGGCTCTGCTCTGGGCCAAGGAAAACAGTCCCGGTTGAAATGGGTTCGTCTGTTACGCTATTCTGAAGCTTAATCTGAACGTGGTTGATTGGAGTTAGTGCAACCGATTCAGAGGCTCTTGAGGTGGCAGAGTTGGTTGTTCCCATGGCATTTTGGAAGCCATTGGAGCTAACGGCCCATCCAGCAGGAAATCCTAAAACTGGCGCATCTACCAGCCCTCCAATATTTGTATTATATGAAACTCCATCAACTGTAACCAGTGCTGGATAAACTGGATGTGCATCTTCGCTATTGGTTACCGTAAGGCTAAGAATTGAAAGCTCGTTTAGCACCACTGTGGTATCTGCCATTGAAGTGGAAATATTCCAACCAAAATTATTGGTCCTATATCCATCAGCATTTATACCAATTGTATTTATACCGTATGGTAGGGTAACACTCAGATTACCATTACCGTCAGTACTGTATTTTAATGCTCCAACTGTTACCGATGCATTTGGAATAGGATTAGTACCATCTGTAATATGAAGGGTTGCAATGGCCGTGGTGCTTGGCAAGTTGCATCCAATGGTTGCTTTCCATCCTGCCTCTGTAACATAATAATCGGAGGATAGACGGAAGGTTAAGGCACCACTACTGTTATTTGCTACCATATTCTGAAGGGCAAGAGGCAAGGAGCCTATTGTGCTAAAAGCCCCTATTAGAGGAGAGTCACTGCTAGCCCCGTTCCATACATAAAGGGTGTCGTAACCATCTTCAACGGCAAAATTGGAGAATGTTGCCTTAACCATTGCTCCTGGCTGTGAAGGATAAATGGTATAGGTATCAAGGGTATTGTTATTGTAATCATTATTTGGGCCGCCCTCGTCGTAAAAGACAGCATTGCAGGAATAGGCCATGCCATTTTTCATTATGAGGCTATCGGATTTTGATCCGGTTGTGTAGTTCCATACTGGGCATCCAATGCTCTCGCCTGCCTGATTTACTCCAACAGCTTTCCAGTAGTAGCTGGTATTAGGCATTAGGCGAACCTGCATGCTTGTGCTCGATGTGGTATCATATAGTGCAGGAGTATTGCTCGTGCCCCAATAAATTTTATAGTAATCGGAGTTTTTGCCACTCCACTGCAGCACAGGTTCCCGCTGATTTGTGGCACCAATCAACGGAGAAACAATTGATGGACATGTTGGCAAGGAAGTTGGTGCAAAACATTGAATGTTAGCATCCCATCCAGCCATTCCGGTGTTGCCACTCATAAATGAAATGGTTAAAAATGAACTGCTCGATGTTACCTCAAATGCTCCGACTGTTCCGGAATAGGTTCCTAAAACCGGATAGCTATTGGATGGCCCATCGTATATGGTCATCACATCAGAAGCGGAGGTTACAAAGCTCAAGAAATTTAGCTTCAAACGAGTGGACGGGTCACCGGTTGTCAAGGTCATGGTGTAGTTCTCCAATGCACTGTAATTATTGCTTGGACCACCTGAATCGAAAAGTTTTGTGTTGCAAACCTGGTAAATTCCATTCTTCATGGTGAGGTAGCTCTGGGCCCCCAAAAGCAGGTTTGTCGTATCTCTTGAACTCTGTTGATTGGAGCAGGTTGCGTTGGTATAAAGTTGAAGTTTTGCACCTTCTGTTGCCGATGCGGGTGAACTCAGCTTTACTGGAATTGTCTGCTCATCGCCAACGTTCATGTTACCAATCGGTATTGCAGGTGAAAGGATGATAAGCTGGGTGCTATCGGAGGAGGAGAATAATACTGAGGGTGATTGTGCAACGGAATGGCCCGTATTTTTTATGGTGATGCTACCAATTCCAAATTCACCCGGGTCGAGATTCCCATTCTTATTACCATAGGAATCGTCGACAGTAAGATTTGTGGTCTTAATGAAGGGTGTTGTTACCTGCATGGTAAAGGGTGCAATGGTATAATATACTCCTCCGTCGAAGGTTCCCTCAATTACAACTGAAAATTTTATTTGAGATAGGTCAGGCAGGTTGGCATTTACTAGAACGGAAAATGCCGAGGAGAGATCAACCTGATCGAGACCTATGCTTGCAACAGTTTCGGTAGAATCAACCAGCGTAATTCTGCTGTCGGTGGAGCGTAGTTTTATAGTAGCATTGGTGATGGGCTCAGCGTTTGTGGAAATATTTTTCAGCGACAGATTCAACCTTCTTTCGGCACCCAAAGCCATGTTGGCAACTGGGGTGATGGACTTTATTGTAATATATGGTTCATTGCCTACGGTAACTGGCAAAGTGTCAATGGTAGTCACAAGGTTATATCCAGTAAGGGTTAGTATTACTGGTTCAGTAGTTACTAGCGGGTTAAATGTTAGGGTGGCAGTTTCATTAGCGGTTGTAGTGGTTGCAAGAGAACTCCCTGCTTGCCACAGCGAAACGGTGGCATTGTTGGCATCGGTGGTAATATCCATCGATTGCTGGCCAACAATCATAACCGCTTGATGGGAAACGTATGGTTTTGATGGTGCCTTGGTGCGTACAAGTAGGCTTGGATCTCCAAATATGGCCCAGAAATCAGTGATTTCATCGCCATCCGATCCATACTTATCGTTCATAGCCATGCAACCATTTACCACGATTCCCCCGTAGGTTCGGCGAATGTTGTCGGAGTAGCTTTCGGTAAGAATATTAACCATCTCATCTTGACCGTCCATGGGTGGAGCCCACGATTGGTTGATGGTGGAACCTATAATATCTACAGTTCCGGTTGGGCCGTTGGCCGTGGAGGCTCTGGTAAATGCCTCCGCAAAACAGGTTTGCCCAACAAAATTTCCATTAACACACGCAACGTCGAAAATAAATGGCCAGCGATCGGTGTTGGTTAACGAGCTCATATCGCTCGATCCGAAACCGGTGGTAACCCAGTAAGTATCTGCTCCATGGCCCACGTAGTTAATAATCCCAGTTCCTTCGTTAATTCTGGAAATGAGGGTGCCCTTGCTGGCATTAGGATCGTAAACTTGGGTAACCGGTGAATAGCCAAAGGCCATGAGCTTTGTTCGAATATTTTCCATGTGCTGGGCATCGGACTCACCATTGTCGCCATCGGTGCCTCCCTCCGCAGAGGCAATGCCAACTCCACTGCTCAGCCAGGTTGCGTCTTCCTTTAGGCTCTTTTCATAGCTGATGCTTCTGTTTACCATGGTAGTAACCTGCGTAGCATTTTCGGCTGAAAATCGTCCTACAATAACTTCTGGGTAGGCATCATCGCCATCAATCATTCCGTAGTAGGAGTCTGAATAACCAGTTCCTGTGGTGGTGATCAGAGGGAGCTGCTTTGACGGAATTTGTGGCGAATCTCCAACAAGAAGAAGAAAGGTGAGTCCATTTTGATGGTAGTAGTTTGATACGTATGTTTTTAGCTGATCAGCGGTGGTTCCTATGGTAGAGAAATCAACTAAAACTGTTTTTAGGCCCCGCTGATTTTTCCAATCCACAAAGGGCTGCATGACCGACATAAAATCGTGGTAGCAAACAACGAGCATGGTTCCCACATCCGACAGTGGAGTGTAGCGATCGCTTACTGCCTCTGTATAGTTGAGGAACTGAGTTTTGTAAATATCCCGAAATCCATCGCTTGCAGATTGCTGCGGTTGCGAAGCCATTGCCAGTATGGGGTTGCTGGAGGTAAACCTTGCTTCAACGGTAATTGAGGTATACACCCGAAGCACCTTGGTAACCGGGTTATACTGTATAGGATAAACAACTATTGGCACTCCATTATATTTGCGGAGGGTATAGCTTTGTCCAACCTCGGCCAAATTACCTGGAAAAAACTGATTTTTGCTGTATGCCGCCCCATAAATAAAGGGGACTTTCGCTGGATCCTGATCCCTGCTAATGTTCCCCTTCGAAGGCGCCACCATTACGTTGGGGATATCCTTGTATGTTGAGTCCGTTATTACCAATTCCACATGGGCATTGGTTGGTACAATAATAGATTTGGTCAATTTTGGCAGCGCGGGCATCCCCTTGGTTAGAATGTTAGCCGCACCGTCAATGAAGTAAACATTTGAGGTGCCTCGTGGTGTTTCCACGCTAATGGATCGGGGAAGTGGCGATTTGAATGTTGCAACAACAGATGTGCTGGTGCTTTTTACAAGCATTGCTTTCGCCCTATTGGGTTGGGCATAGGCAGTGGCCGCTGAAATGGTTAAGATGGCGGCAATAATTATGGCAGTAATGGCTGAAGGTAAGAGGTTTTTCATAGTTGGTATATCAAGGCTTAGGGAAAACTTTGAATAGCTACAAGTTTATAAAAAGAAAATCATTTCACCCTCCTCATAGAGAAAATGTTTCCGTTTGTTGAGTTTAATGTAAACGATTGGGGGCAAAGGTTAGTTCTTTAAAGCACCTTCTTTTTGATCGATTAAGGTGTAGATTCAGCATAAAACTAATTTTCAATAGCAATGTTGTAATTGCTTTTAAAATATTCTTCCATTCCTTAAGATTCATATAATCAATTTGTTACTAGATTATTAAATATTCGTTTTACATTTTTTTTGGAAAAATGTAGGGTGTTTTTTTTATGCGATGTATTACAGACGAAAGCAGAAACAAAAAGACTGCTGGTATAAAAATGAATTATTTACCATTTAAATCTAATACTATGAAACGAATTAATTTCCTTCTCGCAGCTGCTTTTGCAGTATTCATGTTCTCCTCCTGCTAAAAGGATACGACTCCAACAAATCCGATTGTTTCCTCCACTACAGATGACGATCAGGTCACCACAGCCTACGACGATGTTGATGCAGAAGTTGATGACATTACCTCCAACAGTGGCGCCCAAATGAGTTCGGCTCCTTCTCCAACCATGGCAGCCTATGCCGATGATGCCTCATCACGTACCATAGTTACTACAGTTAATAATGATGGCAGTGTAACCAAAACCGTAACCTACGTAAATTGGACTAATCCAAATGCCAGCAATGGTCACGTTAAGAATGGTGTTATTGTAATTAACATTGTTGGTGGCCCACTACAGGCTCAGTATACAAGAACGGTGACCTTCCAAAACTTCACTATCGACGACAACTTGATTGAAGGAACGCGGGTTGTGCAGAAGATTGCTGATTATCAGTATTCTGTGACGCTCACAGGCGGAAAAATCACCTTTGCCGATGGAACCACCTATACTCGTGAGGCCAATCGCACCAGAACATGGGTTAGCGGAATGGACACACCATACAACATTTGGGATGATGTATTCAGCGTAGAAGGTTCTGAAACTGGCGTTAACCGTCAGGGAGAAACTTACACCCACACTATTGTCAACGCGCTTCAAATTCAGAGAGCATGTCGCTGGATAGTTGCTGGCACGGTAGATATCGCAGTGGGAGATAAAACAGCTACCCTCGATTATGGAAATGGTGATTGCGACAACCTTGCCACCGTAACTGTTAATGGAGTAATATACGACATCAACCTAAGAGGTGGAAAGAGATAATTACCACTCAAGCGAAAAATGAAAAACCGGGAGTATCTCCCGGTTTTTTTATTATTCGTATGCTCTAAATCTTTTGTGAGATTTTAAGCAATGTTGTGGATAAATGATTACTTAAAAAGTTTAACGGCTAAGTCAACAACTCTGCAGGAGTAACCCCACTCGTTATCGTACCAAGACAGAACCTTAACGGTCTTGCCATTAACCATGGTGCTGAGAGAATCAAAAATTGAGCTATGGGTATTGTGGATAATGTCAACCGAAACAATGGGGTCCTCTGTGTATTCTAAGATCCCCTTCATTGGGCCTTCAGCAGCTTTCTTCATGGCAGCATTTACCTCTTCAATGGTAACTTCCCTTTTGAGGTTGGCTACAAAGTCAACGATTGAACCGGTTGGGGTGGGGACGCGAATTGCCATACCATCGAGCTTGCCGGCTAGTTCAGGAATAACTTTGCCAACAGCCTTAGCCGCACCAGTGGTAGTAGGAATCTGGGAAACAGCTGCACTGCGAGCCCTACGAAGGTCGCTGTGAGGTGCATCAAGAACCATTTGGTCGTTGGTGTAGGAGTGAACGGTGGTCATGAATCCATTTTCAATGCCAAAAGCATCGTTCAGAACCTTTACAATTGGAGCAAGACAGTTGGTGGTGCAAGATGCATTGGAAACGCAAATGTGCTCTGGTTTAAGCTCTGCATCGTTAACGCCAAGAACAATCATCTTGTCGATAGTATCCTTGGAAGGAACGGTTAGAATTACCTTTTTTGCACCATTCTTGAGGTGATCGCCGTAGCCACCCTTTTCGCTTTCGCGCTTGGTGAAGATGCCAGTAGACTCAACAACTACATCGGGGGTAGTGGCCCAGGGAATATTTTTTGGGCTACGCTCGGCATATACAGGAACTTTTTTACCATTCACAATAATACCTTCCTTGTCGTAGCTAACCTCCCCATTAAACTTGCCTTGGGTGGAGTCGTACTTTAGCAGGTGAGCCAACGTTTTGGTATCGGTTAGGTCATTAATACCTACAATCTCAATTTCGGGACGGTCGAGGGCAATCTTGTAAACGTTGCGGCCAATACGACCGAAACCGTTGATTGCAACTTTAATCTTTGCCATGTTATTTATATTTTAATTAGTGAAACTTTCGAAATACAAAGATACAATATTACCTGAATACTTATGCGCAAAGGGGCAGAGGATGTGCCCTGTTTTTACGCAAACGTTACAGAATTAACAGAGTAAAAATCAATAACTATTCTTTTTTTTGGGTTCGCCGTTGCTCTTTCCTTATGGCACGAAGCCTGGGATCAATTATGCGGCCAAATCGATAGCTGACGTATACCGAAAGGAAAAATTGGTTGTTGTTAGTTAAGGCCATAATTGGAATCTTTTTGGGAAAGGCTTCCAGCATGGCACCTCCCTCCACAATATGTAAAATCTGTGAGACGCGGCTGTATTCAAAGCTCACGGCAGCTTTGAGGTAGGCCCCTGGAACAAAGTTGACTTCATTAATGCCGGTAAAGAATGGTGCACGCTGGTAAATGTCGAGCGCACTGTGGATGTCTTGGCCAAATTTCTCGGTGGTAATGATATATTCGTCGGGATTGGGACCGGTGACGCTGATCTTTTCAATATAGTATGGCTTTAGTATGCCAATTGAAGCACCGCCTGAGGCCATTACCCTTATGGCAATACTACCAACATCGGCCTTGGAAAAAATCTCGCGCTGTTGTCCTACGCCAATTCGAAGGGTGAAGAAGTTGTTCTGCTTGCCAAAAACAAAGCTTTTATTGCTGGGGAAAAGTGGGCTGTTGACGCTCTCCTCTTTGGGATGCTTTACTAACGAGAACTCAGCTTCGATCAGATTTTTCTTAAGCAGATTCACTCGTCGTGCAAAGCGGTAACTCACGCCAACTCCGTTGGAGTTGAGCATAAAACCACCGGTTACCTCATTCCGGAAGTAAATTTTTGAACCCGTGGTGTCAATTTGACCCTGCCCCTGTAGGTGGCTTACGAGCAATATCGCCTGCAATACTGTAACAAGCAGTGCTTTGTATAGGCAATTCCTCACTTGACCAAAATAGTTAGTTGCGCTACTTAATTATCCTTGTAAAGATAGGAGTAATTAACGTTTGAGGACGGTGGTATTAAGAAAAATACGAAGTGAAGGGAGAAGTAAAAAAAAGGAAGGTAACCCTTCCTTATGCTCTTATTGATGTCGCAGAACTTCCTTTGGAATATGCTGGACAGGGCTTACTCGATTTACAGCTGCTCAGTGCGCCAATAAATACTAGAGTAAGGAAAATGGTAAGCAATTTTTTCATGGTTGCAGTGTTAGGTTATTGACACTCTAAAAATAGGTTATTTTTTTCTATCAGAAAAGAAATTTACACTGACTTTTGCGCCACCTCTGGCTTAGATTGCTTGACGTAGGCCGGACAAGGGATGTTGTTATAGCACGATGTTAGGGCAATTCCCATAATAAACACTAATGTCCATGCTGAGATTTTAATCTTATTATTCATACTCGATTATTTGACAAAATCTTGTTTTTCGATGGTATGTCTCTTCAATTCGAAAACAAAATTACCATTTTTTTAGAATCGAAAACTGGTGCATTGCTTTTTCTATGGTCAGAAATTGGTTGTTAATCTAATTTTTTTCAAAATGGATTGTAATAAAAAAAATCCCTTGGTAAGCCAAGGGATTTTTTCAAAGATATGGTTTGTAGCCTACTTCTTCACCATGCGAAGGTTGGTTGCAGTTCCATCCTGGAAGCGAACGTTTACAATGTAGATACCGTTCGTAAGGTTAGCAGCAGGAACAGTTACTTCAGCAGCGCTGTAGTTATGCTCCACTAACTTCTGTCCAAGAAGGTTGTAGATAGAGATGGTTGAAACAACCTTGCCCGAGTTCACCGTAAAGCTGCTGGTGAATGGGTTAGGGAATACCTTGGTAGCCACACTGCTATTATCACTAATACCTGTGGTTACGTCAACAACGTCGTCAGCACTACGAGGGTAAAGCTCATACATTTGTGTGGTGGCGTTGGAGTAATCGGTAATAATACCGGTAACATTGTACACATCGTTGGTGGTCATGGCCAATGGCAGGTAGAGTGCCTTGTAGATGTTAAGGACACCAGATCCATCATCAACGGTAAAGGTTCCTGAAGATGGGCTGCCAGTACAGGTTGCATTCTCAACTTTTATGAGCACGCTCTCGTAGGACTCTGAGTTTGCAGCGAGGGTAGTTACAAGTGTTGCATCGGGAAGTGGGTTACCCGAGCTGATAACTGTAACATCCGTAGCAGGACTAATTTCAGTAAGGCCAGAAAGGTTAGTTCCTGTTCCCTTATATTCAACTACGGTACCTGTTACAGATACGTTATCACCTTGTGCAACGGTATAGGTGCTGGTGTATACATAAATACCGTTCCAAGCACCGGCAGCATCCTGAATGTAGAAACCTGAGTAGGCACCAGCAGCAGTGTATTTAAGCGAGGTAACGGTGCCGTTGAGGGTAACTACTTGGTTATTGTATGGGCTGTCACCCGAAGCGTCGGTGGTGTACTGAACGTCGTGAATGGTTAAGGTGCCGGCTGATGTGGTAACAGTTAGCTTAACAGGGGTATCCATAAGTATGGTTCCTGCGTTGTCCTCAGTTACAAAATAAACATCGTAGGCGGTGCTTGCAGATAGTCCAGTTATGGTGGAGGAGAAATCTGTAGCAGCGGTAGTAACATCGATAACAGTACCTGATGCCTTTACATCAGCACTGGTAGGTGCAGCAGTACCTGAGGCTTGCTCTAGGAAGTATACCTTTGCAGCACTCTTTAAATTTACCACTACATCAAATTGATTTTTACCAACGTTAGCCGATTTTGGATAGGTGGCGGTGAACTCAGGGGCTGCGAAAGTAACGGTAACCATCCAAGGCATTGTTGTTACTCCATCTTCAGCAGTTACTGTGTAGGTAACTGGGTTGGTAAAGTCCTGAGCCACTCCGCTGGCAGGGTCAACGGTAGCACCAGCTGAAAGGGTGATGGTTGGAACAAGGGCGGTAACGTCGGTTCCGTAAGGTAACACCACGCTAACCGTGTGGTTTGGTGCATCAATGGTGCCATCAACACTAGCAAGTGTAAAACCTGTAATTTCGGTGGCAGTGCTCAGCGTGGCTGCAGTTGTAAAGGTGATGCTCTGGTCAACAGTAGCGTTGCCGGCAGCATCTTGAACTGGGGCAATAGCTAGGTAGTATAGTTGTCCAGGGGTGAGACTTGAGGTTGGCGTGATGGTGATTACCTTGCTAGCACCGTCAATAGCTGCGGTGAAAGGCACTGCTGTACCCATTGCATCGGTTTCGGTAAGGGTAATAAGCGATGTTGGGTCTGTGATGGCCGCACCACCAATGGCAAAAACGGGCTCATCGAAGGTAATGGTAGGATTAACAGCGCTAGATACACCGGTTGCAACATCTGCAGGGTCGAAGGTGGCAACAGGAGCTGTCATATCTATTCCAGCAGCCTCCTGCCATGTGTTAGCAACTCTCATTCCATCTATAGTTCCTGTACCGCAGCCGCTTGCTTGTCTAATTGCAACAGCACTTAATTCTGTTGGATCTGATGAACTAGTTGACGTTGCTTCAGGTGTTGCCGGAATCGTATTAGTTGGAGCAGTTAAGATATATAAGGAAGCAACATCATTGGCTGCACCATCAACAAAATCATACTTAATTACAACAAGATATGTTGTATTTTCATCATATTCATTAGTTCCAAAGGTAATTGTCGAGCCAGCTCCAATACCAAAAACAAGTTTTCCAGCAGCGGAACCTTGCTTGCTTTGTAACCTGCCAAAAAAGGCACCAGCGTTATTTCTAAACGTAAAAAAATAAGTGCCACTTGTACTACTATTTGTTGCACTTAGCAAAAAACTAGCATATATGGATCCAGATGATTGTACTGCAAAGGTTCTTGTGATATCTTCTGAATTAGCCGTATTGTAGGTTGCAGCTCCACCAATTCCAGATGATTGGTAATCTGCCATGCTTAAACTTGTTGCAATATATCCTACTTGTGTCGTACCAGAAAATCCAGCCCAATTAGTAGTAATTGTGGTTAGATTACCTGAGGTAGTGCCGTAATCAAAATTTTCATTTAAAAGTAACTGCCCAAAACCGGTAGCCGCCGTAGTGACCAGCAAGGTTGTTGTGAGCAGTGTTGTGAGTAGAGTTTTTAGCTTCATAGCATTAGGTTTAATTAAACAATTAGTGTTTGTAGCTTATTATCAATTTGTTCCTTTCAAATTCCACAAGTGAAAGGGGAAACAAGTTATGTAAAGGTAGAGGAAATCCAAACTTTTTTACGAAAAATTTGGTTAAAAAATAGCTATTGTTTTGTTATCCGCTGATTATTAGGTGTTAAGCGCAAACGATTGCATTGAAAAAATCAAACAGTCAGGGGGTGACTATATCTCGGAAACAAGAAGTCACCCCCTGACTTGCCAACCCCACTGCTGAGAATTGGCATCGTCGAGCTCCCTTCGGTCGGTTCTGATTTCTGATTTCTGATGAAGTTAACTGCTATGGGTAAGTTTTTGCACTACTTCGGATTTCGGACTTTTTTGTCACCTGTAACTCAGTCACTTGTCACTATTTTTCCACCGAGTTCCACTGAGGAATTAAGGCTTGTGGCTGTAGCATCTGTCACCTCTAACTCGTAACTCGTTTTGTTGCCCCAATAAATCGGGATTTCCGCTCTGCTAATAATTCTCTAACTTCCTCTAACTTCCTCTAACTTCCTCTAACTTCCTCTAACTTCCTCTAACTTCCTCTAACTTCCTCTAACTTCTTTCTCCTAAAACCTTGCCGTAAACCCAAAGTGCACCTTGGCATCCTTAAATTGGGGCATGCCACCATTGGTGGAGCCAAGGGCATAGGCTAGCTGAAAAAGTCCACCGCTTACCTCCAGCTGGGTTCCAATACCAACCCCAGTTGGTTTAAAGGTGTCGAAGCCGTTAAGCCAGCTGCGCTCGAGGTAGCCTTTATCGATAAACAAGAAGCCGTAGCTCTCACGCTCAAAGTAGTAGCGTACTTCGGCGGTAGCAATGTGGAAGGAGGAGACCCAGAAGAAATCCTCGTCAAATCCCCTAAGGGTGGAGTATCCACCCACGCGGAGGAGTTCGTTGTAAAAAAGGCGATTGTAGCCATTGCCTCCAAACGCGCCAACAGCACCGCCATGGTAGGCGCAGTAAAGCCCTAACTTTCCTGCAATGCTGTGGTATACTCCCAGCTTGGCGTTAAGCGAGTAGGCTGTGGAGGCTTGAGCTACGGTTTCACCCGAATTGGTGACGTAGTCGGCTAGGCGGCTTCCAAGGGCGGCCCCCGTGGCAATATTAATCTCGGAAGAGGGGAATTGGTTTGCTACAAGGTGGTAGTAGCTGTAGCCTACGCCGTAGAACGTGGAGCTGCTATTGCCATATCCTGCTACCGTGGTAGTGCCACTGCTGGCCACCTTTTTCAACTCGAACCATCCGGTGAGCCTGTGGCCAGTTACGCCGCTCCACATAAGCGTAATTTTTGGGTTAACCACCAAGGTTGAGGTGTCCTTGCGATAGATACTGAGCGAACCTGCACTGCCAAAACCACCAAGCCCCAACCAAGGAAAGGAGGCCTCAGCCTCGAGCCGTTGCTCGTCGGTATCGAGCTTCTTCCATTGCAGCTGCACCTGCTCACCTATATTAAAGGTATTGACCAGCTTAAGCGTGGCATCACCCCGGAAGGTAACTCCACCACCGGTCTCCTTGCCTGCAAGTCCAATAAGTGCACTTACTTGGTTGGCCTTTTTCTGATTCAGATAGACATAAACTCTGGCTTTACTTGGAATAAATTCCGGCTCTGCTGGTCGAATGGAGGTCAGGTATCCTAGCTGGCTAATGGTGCTTCCTATTTGGCGAACCTGCCTTTCGCTGTATGGAATTTCAGGTCGAATGCCCAGCAGATAATCGAGGTAATTTCTGTTGGCCCTGTACTTACCTTTTATTATAAGGGTGTTGAATACCACGTAGGTTCCGGGTAAAAGTCGTAAAGACCCCTTTAGTGTATTGTGTTCAATGCTAACCGAATCGAACAACAGCGTTGCAAATGGATATCCTTGGTTCTCCATTTTGGAGAGGAGGAGATCGGTGGTGCTGAAAAGAGAAAAGAGGGAGAGATTTTTCTGCTTAATGGCGGTGGGAAGCTGGTAGTTTCCACTGGGGACAATTAACCCAAGGCGTACCCTTTTAATGCGGGTTCCCCTGTAGATAAAAATGTTGGTGTTGACAGAATCGCCATGGATGGAATCTACCCCAGCTGCAGCATAACCCTTTGTCCAAAGCGAGGCAATGAATCGATCTACTTGAGCAGCTACAAGGGTGCTGTCGTATGTGTCAATTGCTACTGTCTTGAGTGGTTGATGGGAATTGGTGCTCCAAAACGTTAAGGCATGGCTGCCTTGCGCCAGTGCTGGGGTGTTTAAAAAAAAGGTTAGAATAGCGATTAACGATAGAGCAAAAGATTTTCCATAAATATCAATAGGCCAGAAAAATGATCTAATTGCAAATTCGGCTGGTGAGGAAAGTCGGGAATTAACCTGCCTATTCATGGAAGTAAAGGTTATGCTGTAGTGCAAACCTAAAAAATGAGAAAGTATTGTGCTACGATTTATTTATATGCAGTTGTTTCGTCGTCGTCAATAAGGCTCTGCAGTGTAGTGTTTTTGAGAATCTCATATGAGAGATCTCTTACCCTTTTAAACGTTTTTCGTATTCCACATTTTTCTTCATCTCTACAAAACTCGCACGATTGGTAGTGCTTTTCGGAGGCACATGACAGCATGGATATAGGCCCTTCGAAGTGGTTGTAAATGGAGGCAATATCAATTTCCGCGGGTGGCTTGATTAGGTAATAACCACCCGACTTGCCCATTTTGCTTTGCACCACGCCCAACTTTTTGCAGTCGTTTAGAATGCTCTCAAGAAACTTTTGTGGAATTCCTTGCCCTTGGGCAATATCCGAAATTTGAACAGGCCCCTTGCCGTATTCCTTTGCCAGCCGAAGCAGAGCCATTAGCGAATATCTAGTCTTTCTGGAAATCAAGGTTATCGATTTTAACGATTTAAAGTTACACTATTTTAATTATAGTCTATCAATTTAGTAGGACTACATGAAGATTTTATTTTATATGCAAGGGAGGATGGTTACCAATGTTGGGTTCTATTTCTAAATATGTTTATGAAGAAAGGTGGTTCTACCGAATTAGCTTTTGCCAACAACGGTTCAAATTTCTACCTTTGAACCACAAAAAAACAAACGCCATGAATGCAATAATGAACCATCGATCCATCCGCAAGTATAAATCAACCCCAATTGATGAGGCAACTATCAATGAGATTCTGCTAGCTGGAACTCGTGCATCAACAACCGGGAATATGCAAGTTTACAGTATTGTGGTTACCACTAACCCCGAAATAAAGCAGCAGCTGGCTCCGTGCCATTTCAATCAGGCTATGGTTACTCAAGCACCAGTAGTGCTCACCTTCTGCGCCGATTTTAACCGGTTTAATAAGTGGTGTGAACAGCGAAATGCGGTTCCGGGCTACGACAACTTTCTCTCCCTTACCACTGCTGCCATTGACGCCCTGCTGGTCTCTCAGAATGTTTGCTTGGCTGCTGAGGAAAATGGGTTGGGCATCTGCTACCTAGGAACAACTACCTATACTGCCAATAAGATAATTGAAGTACTTAAGTTGCCCAAAGGGGTAGTTCCGATTACTACTGTGGTGGTAGGTTACCCTGAGGAGGTTCCCGAGTTAACCGACCGTTTGCCACTGGAGGCCGTTGTCCATCGTGAGGTTTACCACGATTACTCTGTAGCCGATATTAACCGCCTCTACGCCGAGAAGGAGGCAATGCCACTTACCAAGCAGCTGTTGACGGAGAACAACAAGGAGACGCTAGCTCAAGTATTTACCGATAATCGCTATACCAAAAAAGACAATGTAGCATTCTCAAAGGTATTTCTTCAGGTGTTGCACGACCAAGGATTTATGAATAACCAGGAGTAACCGGAACGTCGAATCAATAATAAGAATGCCTTGATTATAATCAGGGCGTTTTTTGTTCGGATAAGCAGGTTCTTGCTAATCCATCCTCTCCACAATCTTTGGAAGATCGCTAGGTGTTAATATTCCCTGCAGGTGACCGGTTGGACTACCATTTTCGGTAATTAGAATGGCCTGCAGGTAGCTGCCCTGCTTCATCGATCGCTTAAACATATCGTATATGGTAATGATGTCGGCATGGTTGGAAACTACGGCAAAATCTCTGGCATCCGCATAGGGAATAACCTCCTCTAGCAGCGCACCGTCAAGCTGACCACGATGGGCGAAGTTTTCGGTGATCCACCTTGCTAATGATTTTGCCGTTATCAGGCACACAATCCGATTTCGATCTACCACCGGGCAGCGCATAAACCCCTTTTCTGCAAATGTTTTAAGCATCTCCATGATGGGAGTTTGTGGCGTTGCAAAGTAGGGAGGAGAAAAGGGAATGGTGCTCACCCGTGGTGGGTTATTCAGCATATCACGAATTTTCCTTATTTCGGTTACCACGTCGTTGTGTGGCTCAGCAATGATGAAGTTTTCGCGGCGGGTATGGGTAATGGCGTTGCGCAGCTCGGCGAACTCCCGTAGATCGTTGGCGTATCGCTGCACTACCGGATGAAAGCTCCGTGCCTTTCTCACCAGCTCAGCAAATCCAGCGTGGTATCGGTCATCACAAATGTCCCGTAGCTTCTGCTCAATCTCTGTAAATAGGTCGATAAACTGTTCTGAATTTGCCTGTTGTTCCATAGCGCTATAATTTGCCATGAAGGTAGAGAAATTAGTGACAGGTTACAACAGCGACAAGTGACAGGTTACAACAGCGACAAGTGACAGGTTACAACAGTGACAAGTTAAATAAATGTCGGAAGATCGGAGACCGAAGTTCTGCGGCTGCAAACCTACAGACTTATTAGTGAACAGTGAATAACGAATTAGAAACCAGAATTCAGGAATCAGGAATCAGGAATCAGGAATCAGGAATCAGAAGCATCTACCAGCCTATATCCTTTATCTAACCCTCTAAAGCCCTAATTTGCTAATCTCCTTGATTAATTCTTCACATAAATTCATTTTCAACTGTTTCGTTAACCCTCATTTTTCTACCTTTGTCGTCTTGTGTAAATTTTAAACGGGAACAACCATGTATACACATCAATACCTAGAGGAGTTTACCACTCATCTGTTCGAAAAAATGGGCTGCCCGACAGCCGATGCAAAGGCGGTGGCTGAGCTGTTGATTCGCGCTGAGCTGCGTGGCCTTTCGTCGCACGGCATGATGCGGGTAAAGGATTACTTTTTGCTGGTTGAGGCTGGCAGAATAAATACTAAGCCCAACGTTCGCATTGTGCACGAAACGCCTAGCACAGCAACAGTTGATGGCGACAATGCCTTAGGCCCGGTTGCTGCAAAGCGCAGCATGGAGATTGCCATTGAAAAGGCAAAGAATGTTGGTACCGGATGGGTTGCCACCAAGGGGTCTAACCACTTTGGCATTGCGGGTTACTACGCCATGATGGCGCTGGAGCACGACATGGTTGGAATCTCTATGACCAATGCCAATCCGCTGGTGGCCCCAACCAATTCAACAAGCAAATTTTTGGGTACCAATCCCATTGCAGTTGCTTTTCCAACCCAGCGTCAACCAGCATTTGTGGCCGATTTTGCAACTACACCAATTGCTCGAGGCAAGTTGGCCATAATGGGAAAAAAGGGACAATCAATTGACTACGGTTTTGTGCAGGACAAGCACGGTAATCCGAGCACCAATCCCGATATACTTCTGGATGGTGGCGCAATCCTGCCACTTGGTGGAAGTGCCGATCATGGAAGCCATAAGGGCTACTGTATGGGTTCCCTTATAGATATTTTTTCGTCTGTTTTTTCTGGGGCCAACTTTGGACCTTTCGTACCACCTCAGGTGGCTTACCTACCCTTACTTGAGAAAAGTGTTGGGGAAGGGCTTGGCCATTTCTTTGGTGCCATGCGTATCGACGCATTTCGACCTGCAAGTGAGTTTAAGATGAAAATGGATGAGTGGATTGAAACCTTCCGCGGTGCCGAGAGCATTCAAGGGCAGCCAAAGGTGATGATTCCCGGCGATCCAGAGCGGCTTAACGAGGAGCGTATTACCAAGGAGGGGATAACGCTTATTGCTCCTGTTATTAAGGACCTTGCCGATATTGCCTCAAAGTTGAATGTTCCCTTTAGGGCTGAGTAAGCGAAATTAAACCTGATTATGAGAGGAGATTCTGCAACAGTATCTTCTTTTAGTTAGTTACTGACAATGGAAACTAATCTTCATGAAATTGGGAGCGTAACCGATGAGTTGCTGCACTATGCAGTAATATGCGCCTTTGTTGGAAAGCAGCTTGTACTGGTGCGCAACCGTCAGCGGGTAACTTGGGAAATCCCCGGTGGTAGAAGGGAGTTGGGAGAAGCAATTGATGCAACCGCGAGCAGAGAGCTGCAGGAGGAAACAGGAGCCATCCGTTATGAGATGGAACAGATTTGTGACTACTCGGTTACGATAAATGGGAATACCAGCTTTGGACGACTATACTATGCTAACATTGAGGATATGGAACAGGAATTACACTTTGAGGTGGGAGAGGTAATGCTTTCTGATAGCTTACCTCCAGAGCTTAAGCTCACCTATCCAGAGATTCAACCACTGCTATACCGCACTGCGATTACACACAAAAATCGCGTTTAGATACCCCTCTAATGTAAAGAGCCTCGAATTTTCGAGGCTCTTTTATTTCTATTCAGTCACAACGTTAATCTATTTTCCTATTCACGTATGTTGCGCTTGCTTGGGCAGTGGGCATTACCACTATTTCGTTAATATTCACATGGCTGGGGCGGCTTATCACGAAAAGAATGGTTTCTGCAATATCCTCAGCAAAGAGCGGCGTTAGACCTTGATATGTCTTCTCTGCCTTTTCAGTATCACCCTTAAAGCGCACCTCTGAAAATTCAGTTTCAACCATTCCTGGTCTTATTCCTGTAACCTTAATATTGTTCTTTAGCAAGTCGATGCGCATGGCTTTAGTTAGTGCCTCAACGGCATGCTTGCTGGCGCAGTATACATTGCCATTTTCATATACCTCTGTGCCTGCTATGGAGCCAATATTAACAATGTGGCCACAGTTTTGCTCCACCATTAAGGGCGCAACCTTGCGAGTAATGTAGAGAAGCCCCTTAACGTTGGTGTCAATCATTCTTTCCCAATCGTCCACAACGCCATCCTGAATATGGTTTAGGCCAACGGCTAAGCCTGCGTTGTTGATTAATACGTCAATTTTTCGCCACCGTTCTGGTAGTTCATTAATGGCGGCCTCTACGGCTTCATTGTTCCGCACGTCGAAGTTTAGCGCTAGCACATCCGCTTTGTACTTAACCTCCGCTTCTTTTTTTAAGTTCTCAAGCAATTCTGCTCTACGTCCGGTAATTATGAGGCTATAGCCATTTTCGGCAAGCAGCAGAGCTGTTGCTTTTCCAATTCCGGAAGTTGCTCCTGTAATAAGGGCAAGTTTTTTCATTGTATTGGTAGTTTTTTAGAGCTGGTAAAAGGGTAATTCCAATGCCATTAATTGTTTGAGGTGTTGTCCCAACAATTTGCCAAACAAAACACCATTTAGGCATTTCACCCTTCAGCAATTTGAACCCAAAATTACAACTTAAACTTCAACCCTGTAACTGTTATGTAGCATGAAAAAACATTAATTGGCTATATTTGTGTTTAAATTGATGAACGCTAATGGCTTCTCTAGAATCTTTAAAGGTGTTATTACTCGAAGCACGGTTTTCGGATGATGTTCTGGAACGGCTGTTGCAGCAGCTGGATGAGCAGAGTAGCGATCTTGAGCGAATGGTAATGTTTACTCTTGTCGTGCAGGCGAAGCTTTTGTCCAGTGATCCTATATACACACATACTGAGGTGGTTCCCGGCTGGCATGCTGCACTTAACCAGTCGGTGGCATACTCCAATGGAACACCGCTTGTGGACGGTTTGGAGCGAATTGCGGAGAGTTTTTGGAAGTTGGCTGTTAATGGTTTTAAACCAGCCGCGCTATCGCATTGGTCGGTTTCACCGGGTGTTAGCGTTGATAAAATTGCAAGTGATGCAACCAAAACTTTGAGCTGTTTTACACAAGGTCTAGGAATCCCGTTGGTGGAGGGCGGAGTCTATATCTCTTCCGATATTGATCCGGAACCATTTGTTTGTAGCAGCCTAGTTGGTATTAGGAAGGGGGTTGGTTGTACGCGTAAACCGTTGGTTAGCAGCAACGTTTACCTCATTGGCAACTATACCTTGCCTGAGTTTTATAGTAAGGAAGTATCTATTCTCTCGCGGGCATTTGATTTTAAAGAAAATGTGGAGAACCATCAAACAGGAATTTTTGCCAAGCAGCTCGATTTTGCCCTCGGTGAACTTTTTAAGGCAGAAGTCATTTCGGATGTACAACCGCTCACTACGCTTGGCTTATTGCGAACAGCACTAGCCATCTCGTTGCGGTGGAATCTGGGAATGCGGTTTGATGTTAAAAAAGTGTTGTTGGGAATAGATTCATGTACCACATTAGAACTGCTAGGCGCTGAAACGCTTAATCGGCTCATGGTTGTTTGTCCAGTTGGGAGGGAGCCTATATTTGAGGTAATACTTGAGAAGTGGGACATCCCATACAGCAAAGTTGGGCGCATCGAAGAAAATCCGGTTGTAACTATAGAGGCAAGCGGTGAGGAGTTGATCGCTATTGACCTTGCCATTATTAGCGAACTTGAGATGCCCAAAGAGGAGATGGAGACAGTTGATATACCAACATTTGAAAAAAGTAGCACTGAGTGGGGCTCATCTCAAGTTGAGCTTATCGATGCCATAATGCTGGTGTTATCCAGCTCAAGCCTCTCTCCTAAAATGTGGTTTCGGGAACAATTCGACTCAAGCTTATTAAGCGGCCCAAACCTGAGTAATCCATCCGATGCAGGAATTGCCGTACTCCCCGAGGCAAGGAGAAGCATTGCAATGGCACAGGTTCTTAACCCAAGGATGTCTCAGATTAGTTCTGAAAAATCGCTTATCCTTAGCTTTGCGGAGGCTACTCGTAAGGTGATTTGCTCGGGTGCAATTCCAATGCAGGCTTCCTTAATGCCAGCGATATTTGGTGATAACGAGGAACAGGACAGCAGGGTGCAAGAGCTGCAACGATTATTTTATAAGGTATGTGATCAATGGGGTGTGGTAGGATCGGCCCAGCAGCCTTTTATTAAATTGAGACCAGTGCAAAAATCTGCAGTTTTTTCTGCAGTGGCTATCTTGGGAGTTGTCGATGGATCGGCTCCGCTATCGCGAAGTTTTCTGGATAAGGGTGATATGATTTATCTTCTGGGCGAACCTGCTATTTCACTTGCCGGAAGCGAGTTGGAAACCTGCCTAGGCCATTCCAATGCCAGCTACATTCCCTATTTCGATATCCACCGGGAGTTCCGTTTGCAAAAGGCGTTGCTACAGCTATACCGGTTGGGCATTCTGAATTCGGCACACAGCGTTGGGCGGGGTGGCATTTTCACCTCACTTGTGGAGTGCGGTCATTTGCATAGCCTAGGCTTCGATATTACAACCGATTCAGAAATTGAGACAAACATCTTCCTTTTTGGCGAGTCCCCAGGAATGGCAGTGGTTACAGTGCCTTCTACCAGAGAAGTTCAGTTTATTGATTTTATGGTAGCACAGCAACAGAACTTTAGGACCCTAGGCCATGTTACTAAGGCTGAGGTTCGCGTTGATGATATCTCCTGTGGATTTATCAACGATTTACAAAAGCTTTACGTGTAGCTATGCCTGTTAACTAAAAATTACCCAAATTTGCATGGCTATTATCAAGCCAACCGAATGCGGTTGTTGTAGCATTTTGATTGCCAGCGGGAAAGGTTTCTTATCGATTCCTGGGTGGTGAAAAGTAGTAGTATTGTCGAAAATTGTTGGATTTATTATGGCTGATAAAGAAAAGGTGGTGGGCATGTTTAACAATATTGCCCCTACTTACGATTTTTTAAATCACTTTCTCTCACTCAATATTGATAAAGTTTGGCGCCGCAAAATAGTGAGGCTGTTGCGGCCTCATGCACCACAGCGAATTTTAGACGTTGCATCTGGTACCGGTGATTTGGCAATTGCCCTCTCTAAGTTACATCCTGCTGGCATTGTTGGGGTCGATATTTCGGAGGGTATGCTTGAGGTGGGTCGCGTAAAGGTTGCCAAAAAGAAGCTGAGTCAAACCATTTCTTTGCTGTATGGCGATTCTGAAAACCTTCCTTTTCCCAACGGCTCTTTTGATGCCGTGGCCGTATCGTTTGGCGTTAGAAACTTTTCCCACCTCGATATTGGGTTACAGGAGATGCAACGGGTATTAAAGGTAAACGGAATTGTTGCCATTCTTGAATTTTCCATGCCTCGACGCTTTCCGGTAAAACAGTTTTACAAATTTTACTTTCTTAAAATACTTCCTTTATTTGGAAAAATATTTTCAGGAAACAGTGAGGCTTACGAGTATCTGCCTGACTCAGTGCTGAAATTTCCCGATGGGGAGCAATTTTTGGAACGGCTAAGAGATGCTGGGTTTAGTAGTGTAAGCGAAAAAAGGCTAAGCTTTGGGATTGCTACCATATACACGGGCATTAAGGAGGAAAAGAAGAAGCGACAATAATTGAGCTACCTCGCCGTTTCTTTGAAGCTGGGTGTATAAACCTTGGAATAAATGATTATAACCAGCAGCTATAATGGCTGATTGTAAAACTTAGCATTTGTAATATTGAATAGGTTGAAATCTCTTCTAATTGTTCTGGTTGCTGCAGCTTTGCTTTTGCCGGCAAAACAGGTTTTTGCCCAGATTCAAAAAAAACCGTTCACCCAGCTCGATTATGACTACGGGAAGCCACTTCACTTCGGTTTCTCCCTTGGCTTTAACATTATGGACTTCACGGTCAAGAACAATGGGAAACCGCAGGTTTTAGCTCCCGGCGATACCACTATTTTGTGGAGTGATGTAAGCGACCAAGTTCCAGGTTTCAATGTCAACATAATTATGGATTACCGGTTGAACCAATCCTTTAGCCTGCGCTTTCTTCCGGGTTTATCGTTTGGTCAGCGCGATTTGAACTTCTTCAACAAAACAGGTAACCTGCAAACCACCATGAAGTTGGAGTCTTCCTTTATCGAGTTTCCCTTTTTGCTGAAGTATAAGGCAAAACGGTCTGGTGATATTCGGCCTTACCTTATTGCTGGCATTAATCCTCGCTTTGATGTAGCTGCCTTTAAAAAGTTGAACAATAAGGAGGGGATATATGTAAGGCTTAATGAATACGACCTTTACTACGAGTATGGTGCCGGGCTTGACTTTTACCTCAACTACTTTAAGTTTTCCATTGAGATGAAGTATTCTTCAGGATTGCTAAACGTTCTTTCTCCAGACTTGGTGGAGGGAGGCGAAGGATACGTGAAATCAATCGACCAGATTAAGTCACAGATTTTTGTAATTTCCTTTCATTTCGAATAGTTACCATGCCAGTTGAGCTGTCGCTTTCATTAAGTCCAAAACAGGCTTCTGATGAGCAATTTTTCAAACCACTAGTTGCTGAAAAGTTGAGTATTTCGCCGAAAGAAATTTCGGCAATCCGCATTATACGTAAGTCCATCGACGCTAGGGGCCGGCAGGTAAAAGTTAACTTGGGATTGCTTGTGTTCATTAATGAAGATGACACCTACTATGCTGAGGATGCCGTTAAGCTGCGCAACGTAAGTTTGGCTGAACCTGTGGTGGTTGTGGGTTCTGGTCCAGCTGGTCTTTTTGCTGCGCTGCGCTTGATTGAACTAGGTCTCAAGCCTATAGTAATTGAGAGAGGAAAAGATGTAAGTGCTCGAAAGCGCGATATTGCCTCCATTAACCGCGATCAACGTGTTAATCCCGATTCAAACTATGCCTTTGGGGAAGGTGGTGCCGGAACCTTTTCCGATGGCAAGCTATATACCCGCTCGAAAAAGCGAGGCGATGTGGCTCAAATTCTTAAAATATTTCACCAGTTTGGTGCGCAGGATAGCATTCTTTATGAGGCACACCCACATATTGGGACCAATGTGTTGCCAAGGGTGGTTACGGCCATAACTAAGGCCATTGTTGAGGCTGGGGGTGAGGTGCATTTTAACAAGCGTGTCGACGATATTTTGCTAATTGGGAATAGAATTGGTGGGGTGGCTTGTGGCGGAGAAACATTTAAGGCGAAGGCTGTTGTACTGGCAACGGGGCATTCCGCAAGAGATATATACAACTTGCTATACAAAAAGGGTATTACCATTGAGGCTAAGCCATTTGCAATGGGCGTTAGAGTTGAGCATCCTCAAGCACTCATCGACTCAATTCAGTATCATATTCCATCTAGGGGTGAATATCTCCCCGCAGCCTCCTATTCATTGGTCCATCAAGCCGATGAAAGAGGGGTATACTCCTTTTGCATGTGCCCAGGAGGATTTATTGTTCCAGCGGCCTCTTCGCCAGGTGAGGTGGTTGTAAATGGCATGTCCCCCAGTGAGAGAAATTCTCCTTTTGCAAACTCCGGGATTGCTGTTGAGATTCGGTTGGACGATTTACGTTCATACCAGAGTTATGGCGATTTGGCCGGCTTGACAATGCAGTCGAGATTAGAGAAAAAGGCATTCGAGCATGGTGGTGGAGGTCAGAAAGCTCCCGCTCAGCGTCTAACCGATTTTGTATCTGGGCGTTTTTCCAGCCAACTACCTACTTGCTCTTACCATCCAGGCCTTAATTCCAGCGAAATGCACGAGTGGCTTCCTCAGCCAATTAGTAAACGGCTGAGAGAGGCATTCAAGGCTTTCGACACAAAAATGCGTGGGTTTTTAACTAACGAAGCTGTAATCCTAGGGGTGGAGTCCAGAACATCATCACCCATTCGTATTCCTCGGAACGAGCAAACGCTTATGCATAGTAAGATTGAAGGCTTGTTTCCATGCGGTGAAGGGGCAGGGTATGCGGGAGGCATTACCTCTTCTGCCATAGATGGACAAGCAAGTGCTGATGCGGTGGCCAATTGGCTTAGCCATTAACAATTCTTCGCTTAAATTCGGACAGCACAATGGCTGTAGCGGTGGCTACGTTAAGCGATTCGGCTCCAAAATTTCCCGACATAAAGGATGGTATTGTAATATTTCGGTCAATAATGCATGCCACCTCAGGCGAAATACCATTTCCCTCGTTTCCCATTACCAGCACTCCTGAGGTGCTTAGCGATGCTTGGTAAATACTCTCTCCTCCCAAAAAGGTGCCATAAATTTCCAGCCCGCTATTTTTTGCTTCATTTAAAAATAATGGAAGATTTTTATAGTGAATTCGGACCTTTGCGATAGCCCCCATGCTGGATTGTATGACCTTACTGTTGTAGCAATCCACCGTTCCTGTTGAGCAAATAAGGTCTTCAATGCCAAACCATAAGCAAAGCCGAATAATGGTGCCTAGGTTTCCCGGATCTTGAAGGTCGTCAATAGCAACAATTAATTTTTGCTGCATAGCAACTAGGTCGGAATTATACTGTGGAACATGGAAAACACCCAGTGCGGGAGAGGGGGATGAAAGCCCTGAAATTTTTTTCATTTCGCTCGACGAAATCTTAAAAACCAGGGCTGGTGTAGAATCTATCAATGGAGGGGTTACACCTTCAACCTTATAAATTTCTTTGGCCACAAGTCCTGCCTTGAGTAACTCCAAAATGAGTTTCTCCCCTTCGGCAATAAACAATCCCTCTTCAGCCCTATGCTTCTTTTGGCGAAGTGCAGTAAGCTTTGTAATTTGATGTTTTGTAAGCACCATTTTAAAGTCTATTATTTAGTATACTTGTGGCGGTGTTATGCTCTACCTCGAGGTAAGATAATTTCACTAATCCAAAATGTTGGATTGTTGGGTTAACTCATCCTCATTGTGCAAAATTATGAAATACCTTTGGGCTTTAACTGTTACTGAAGAATGAATTGATGATTTTAACCATTGAGCGTTCCATAACAACTATTATGCGGTAACATTTTCAAAGATTATTTTTCTACTTTAGGCTAAATTTTTTTTATGCTGCGTACGCTTCAAAATAAGTTCATCTTATTTACGCTAATCTTAATTGTTGCATATTCATGCTCTAATACAAAGTATGTCCCTGAGGGAAAGTATCTTCTCAATGCGACCGAGATTAAGGTAGATGGTAAAGGTGTTAGCCCCGATGAGATTGTGTCGTACGTGAAGCAGAAGCCAAACAAGCGAATTTTCTTTGTTCGCTTCCACCTTGGGCTCTACGACCTCTCTTCTCCTTCGAAAAACAATGGCATTAGCGGATGGCTGAAGCGTATTGGGGAGGAGCCTGTTATTTACGATAGCTACCTTCACACCAAAAGCATGGAGCAGGTGGGTCTCTTTCTCAACAGTAAGGGTTATTACAACTATTTGCTGCACGATACTCTGATTTACTCTCGTAAAAAAACTGTGAAGGAGGTTTTTAACATAACCCTTGGTAAACCTTATACCATTGATGATGTAACATTAAGCATTCCCGATTCGGCGGTATATAATTTGGTGCTTTCCGATACCGCTAATAAAAAACTTGTTAGTGGGATTCCTTTTGATAAGGATATTTTGGAAGACGAACGAGATAGAATCACCTCAATGTTGCGTAACCACGGCTATTATAAGTTCAATAAAAATTTTATCACCTATACTGCCGATACCTCCTTGGGAAATAAGATGGTTGCATTAACCATGAAAATAAGCAACTTCCCGGTTAAAACAGACGATGGAAAGATAATTCGAGTTCCTCACCAGAAATTTAGGATTAGCCAAGTCAATATCCTGACCGATTATGACGGCGTTAAAGCAATAACCGATTCTACCTACATGAAAGGATATGATACCATACCTTATTTGGGGCTGAATATTCTTTACAGAAAAACATTTAAACTTAAGCCCAGCACCATTTATAGGGCCGATTATATCATGCCCGATAGTCTTTTCAGTGAACGGGACGTTAACAATACCTACAACAACTTCTCCTCCTTGAGGTTGTTTCGCAATATCTCCTTTCAGTTTGAGGAAAAGCCAAAGGGTAAAAAAGAAAACAAACCTTCATCGGAGGAACTTTTTGATGATGTAGTTATTGATGAAAACATGGATAGCCACATTGATACAACAGGAAAGGTTGAGCCGAAGTTAACATGCAATGTGCTTCTTCTTCCCGTAAGTCAACAAAGTTATACGGTGGAGTTGGAAGGAACCAACTCATCTGGTGATTACGGAATTGCTGGCAATCTTAGTTATCAGCATAAGAATCTATTCAGAGGGGCGGAGTCTTTTGAAGCTAAGTTTAAGGAGGCCGTGGAGGTTCTTAAAAAGACAACTTCCAATACATTTGGCACATCCGTTGAAACAGGAGTGTATACCTCGCTTAATATTCCTCGTTTTTTAATGCCTTTTCATATAAACGATAATCAGGCAACATACAATCCCAAAACTCAGTTTTCTCTTTCTTACAATTTTCAGCGGCGTCCCGATTATACGAGAACCATAGTAAACTATACGTTTGGTTACAAGTGGAATCAGAATAAGCATATCACCATGGTGGTGAATCCCATCGATGTCAATATCGTAAATTTGCCAGTGGTCTCTGCCAGTTTTCTGGATCAATTGACTGACGATTTTTTGCGAAATAGCTATCAAAATCACTTGGTTGCGGGGGCTTCTTATTCATTTATCTACTCTAAGAATGAGAAGAGCCAACCAAGTAATTCCTATTATCTTAGGGTGAATGCCGACATGGCTGGGAACTTGCTAAGTGTGTTCAGCAAGACATTCAGCGAACCTAAGCTCGATGGTTCTTACCGGGTTCTGGGAACCCAATATGCACAATATATAAGGGGTGAGGTTACCTATGTTTATCATCAGGTGCTGAACGAGGCAAACACTTTTGTATATCGGGCCTATGCTGGAATTGGGGTCCCATATGGCAATTCCAAGGTCTTACCTCTTGAACGACAATTTTTTGCAGGGGGTGCAAACAGTAATCGGGGCTGGCAGGTTCGCTCGCTTGGCCCCGGATCGTACCGTTCCGACTCCACCACAACTTACCCCAGCGTTTCATCCGATATGAAGTTGGAGGCTAACTTCGAATACCGGTTTAAACTTATATGGAAAATGGAGGGCGCGTACTTTGTCGATGCCGGTAATATATGGGCTATTGATGCAGAAGATACACGTCCCGGTGCCCAATTTGACGTAAAGCGTTTCTATAAGGAGATTGCCATTGGAACTGGCCTTGGAATACGCTTTAACTTTGGCTTTTTTATCTTTAGAATCGATGCTGGCATTAAGGCCTACGACCCTTCGTTACCGCTTGCCAATAGGTGGGTTCTTGGCACCCAACCCCTTACCTTTAATGATGTGGTATTCCATTTTGGCATTAACTATCCGTTCTAATCTGCTACAAATTAGCTTATTTTAAAATTATCTAGATAAATTAATTGCGTACATTTGGGTTTAATCAATCCCTGATTTGCCATGTTGTACAGTAAAATTGTTGAACTGTTGGGCGATAAAGCGAATTATCTGCTCAATCATAATTGTAAAACAATTGACAAGAGTGCTCTGCACCAGCCAGGGCCTGATTTTGTCGATAGGGTAGTGGCTCTAAGCAATCGATCCCCACAAGTAATGCGTAGCCTTCAACAGCTATACAGCCATGGACGCTTAGGCGGTAGCGGGTATCTTTCAATTCTTCCAGTAGACCAAGGGATAGAGCATACCGCAGGAGCCTCTTTTGCACCAAACCCCATTTACTTCGATCCAGAAAATATTGTGAAGCTGGCCGTTGAAGGAGGCGCTAATGCTGTGGCTTCTACGTTTGGGGTTTTGGCCGCTTGCTCCCGCAAATATGCTCACAAGATTCCTTTTATTGTAAAGTTGAACCACAATGAGCTGCTTACTTACCCCAACAAGTATGACCAAATTATGTTTGGGTCGGTGGATGAGGCTTGGAATTTGGGAGCCACCGCGGTGGGTGCTACCATCTACTTCGGATCAGAGGAATCCAATAGGCAATTGGTGGAGGTTGCTGAGGCATTTGAACGGGCCCATGAGCTTGGTATGGCAACCGTTCTTTGGTGTTATCTCCGGAACAATGCGTTTAAAAAGGATGGGGTCGATTACCATGTTGCTGCCGATCTTACTAGTCAAGCTAACCACCTAGGAGTGACTATTCAGGCCGATATCATTAAGCAAAAGCTCCCTGAGAACAATGGTGGGTTTAAGGCAATTGGCTTTGGGAAGACTTCCGATAAAGTTTACTCTCAGCTCACAACCGATCACCCCATCGATTTAACACGGTACCAAGTCGCCGGCTGCTATATGGGACGGTCGGGGTTGATCAATTCTGGCGGTGCTTCTTCCGGTGAATCTGACTTGGCCGAAGCAGTTGCTACCGCGGTAATTAACAAGAGGGCAGGAGGAATGGGCTTAATTTCCGGCCGAAAAGCATTTCAGAAGCCGATGCCTGATGGTATTCGTTTGCTCAACGCAATTCAGGACGTATATCTGGCAAAGGAAATCGCCATAGCCTAGCGTTATAGAATCAAAAAGGACGAAGGTTGGCACAACGAACGGCCAACCTTGCGTTCTTTCTTTGTTAGATACCCCTTTTTCTATATAATGTTAAACCCATCTTAACCATATTCGCATGGGGTTTTGGAGGAGCTTTTCAAAGGAGTGGTTCTCCTTTTCACGTAGCGAACGCCAAGGGGTATTAATGCTGCTGGCACTAGTTGGAGCAATTGCGTTGATTGTTTGTCTCTATCCAGAGCGCAAGGTGTCAAAAATCGATCCCGGCCTTTCAGAGTTGGCAGCGCAACTAAACCAGCGCCTTCAGGATGACTCCAACGAAAGAAGTTATGGATGGAAGCCTTTGCCATCCTCCACATCTAAGCAAAGTTCAACTTTGGTGATGAATAACTTCGATCCCAACTTTGTTTCCTCAGAGGAGCTGACCCAAATGGGACTGCCCGAAAGGTTTTCCAAAAGTTTATTGGCCTATAGAAACCATGGGGGAAAATTTCGTTACCGGGAGGATGTAGAAAAGTTATATGGGCTAACAGCGGAGCTTTACGGGAGCATTGAGCCCTATATTTCCTTGCCATATAAGGGTGAAACAACATCGTCCAATCCCAATCGACGTAGCTACCATGATAGCATAGCCCTACTGGCAGGGCTTAGGGTAGAATTGAATTCTGCCGATTCGGCCTCGCTGGTTGCATTAAAGGGAATTGGCCCCGCTACGGCCAAGCGTATTTTGCTATATCGTAAGCGATTAGGCGGTTTTTATTCCATTAGTCAGCTGGCCGATATTTACGGCATCAAGCTGGAAACAATTGAGCAGCTTAAAGGAATTCTTGTTCTAGACACCTCACTAATTACACACATCGAGTTAAATAGCGTTTCGGTCGATACGCTGGCCTCTCATCCATACTTCACCCTCTACCAAGCCCGTGCCATTGAGTATTACAGGCTTAAGGTGGGCACTATTCAAGGCATGCAGGAGCTCGTTCAAAACCGTATACTACCTGCCGATGTTGCGCAAAAAAGCTATCCCTATATTAAGTTCTGATGGACTAGAGATTGTCGGTTTAAATTATTTGCCAAAAATTTTGCAGTATCTCAATTTAATCATACTTTTGCGCTTCAATTAATAATAAAGTATTGCTATGATCATTATTCCAATAAAAGAGGGAGAAAATATTGAACGGGCTCTCAAGAAATTTAAAAGAAAATTTGAGAAGACTGGAACTATTAAGGAACTTCGACGTAGGCAGTTCTTTACAAAACCGTCCATCCAAAGACGTGAAGAAGTAAAAAAAGCCATCTACATTCAGAAGCTTCAGCAAGCTGAAGAATAAGCGGTTGCAAATCGGCCTAAAATAGTTGGCTTTTATTTGGTTTTTCTTGTAAAACCAAGTATCTTGTAGCAACTATGATTAGGCTGTTCACTCAATATTTGCAATCGGAACGTCGCTTTTCACCAAACACGGTGAAGGCGTACATTGATGATATAGAACAGTTTGTTACCTATTTGGGTAAAGAGCTGGAATCCTTTGACCCATCTTGCGTTGACCATAAACAGGTGCGTAGGTGGGTTGTCTTTTTGTTAGAACAGAAGTTGTCCGCACGGTCAGTGGCTCGCAAGGTGTCTACGTTGCGCCATTTTTATCGTTTTCTCATGAGGGAAGGCCGAGTCCAAGCAAATCCGGTAAAACACTTAACGGCACCAAAACTTCAGAAGAAATTGCCCGTATTTCTTGACGAAGAAACAATTGCTAAGCTGCTTGACTCATACCTCACCATTGACGAGAACTTTCCGTCGATTAGGCAGAAAACAATTGTGGAAACGCTTTACACAACTGGCATGCGGCGAGGAGAACTGGTGGCGCTTACTCTGGAACAAATTGATTTTGCACAGCGGCAGCTGCGCGTGGTGGGCAAGGGTGATAAGGAGCGAATAATTCCGGTTCCTCCACATTTATTGGACCTTCTGGATCGTTATTTGGTAGCTAGAGGTGAGGTTGTTGTTGAATCGAACAATAATCTAGTTTTTGTTACCAACGAGGGTAAACCAATTTACCCCAAGCTTGTTTATAACGAAGTACACGCAGCGTTAACTCTTGTTAGCACAATGTCAAAGTTGAGTCCCCATGTATTGCGCCATTCGTTTGCCACTCATCTTCTCAACAGAGGTGCCGATTTAAATGGCATTAAAGAGCTGCTTGGACACGCTAACCTTGGCGCAACTCAAGTTTATACACACACATCGTTCAAAAAGTTAAAGGTCATTTATAATCAGGCTCACCCCAGAGCCTAAAAACAAAAAATAAAGGAGGATTTACTATGAATGTAAAGATTCAATCCATCAAGTTTGATGCGGACAAAAGGCTTATCGATTTTCTAAACAAAAAGTTGGAGAAGTTACCACGCTACTACGAAGGCATTCTTGGGGCTGAAGTTTTCCTTCGCGTTGAAAAAATTCAGGAATTGGACAATAAGGTGGTTGAAATTCGGCTAGACATTCCCGGCAATGACCTTTTTGCCTCAAAACAGGCAAAATCCTTTGAAGAAGCTACCGACCTTTGCCTTGATGCACTTAAGAAACAAGTGACCAAACACAAGGAAAAACATCGTGGTGTTTAATTATTTTTGAAAAAATAGCAACCTTATTTTGCTAAAAAGGCAAAAAGTTATACATTTGCCAACCGATTTTTACAGGTAAGTTATGCCTGCGAAACTCGAAGTTCTTTAAAAACTTGCATGTTGCCGATGTAGCTCAGTTGGTAGAGCAGTTGATTTGTAATCAGCTGGTCGGGGGTTCGAGTCCCTTCATCGGCTCGTGATGTTGGTAACATAACAGACAAAAAACGGAAGGGGAGATACCAAAGCGGCCAACTGGGGCAGACTGTAAATCTGCTGGCGTACGCCTTCGTAGGTTCGAATCCTGCTCTCCCCACTTTTTTTGTGCATTATTGCGGGAGTAGCTCAGTCGGTAGAGCATCAGCCTTCCAAGCTGAGGGTCGCGGGTTCGAGTCTCGTCTCCCGCTCTGATGTTTTGCCAGTGTAGCTCAGGGGTAGAGCGCTTCCTTGGTAAGGAAGAGGTCATGGGTTCAATTCCCATCACCGGCTCAAGTTTTTTTGTGGTAAACCTTCAAAGATTATCAAACTATCTAATATTTTGAGTTATGGCTAAAGAAAAATTTGACAGGAGCAAGCCGCACGTTAACATAGGTACCATTGGACACGTTGACCATGGAAAGACCACTCTTACGGCGGCCATCACTACCGTTCTTGCAAAGAAGGGCTTGTCTGAAGTAAGAAGTTTCGATTCCATCGACAATGCTCCTGAAGAAAAAGAGCGTGGTATCACTATTAACACGGCTCACGTTGAGTATCAGACTGCTAACCGTCACTACGCTCACGTTGACTGTCCAGGTCACGCTGACTACGTTAAGAACATGGTTACTGGTGCTGCTCAGATGGACGGTGCAATCCTTGTTGTTGCCGCTACCGATGGTCCTATGCCTCAGACTCGTGAGCACATCCTGCTCGCCCGTCAGGTAAACGTTCCTCGTATCGTGGTATTCCTGAATAAGGTAGACATGGTTGACGATCCTGAAATGCTCGAACTTGTTGAAATGGAAGTTAGAGAACTGCTTACATTCTATAAATTCGACGGTGATAACGCTCCTGTAATTAGTGGCTCTGCCCTTGGCGCACTTAACGGTGAAGCAAAGTGGGAAGAAAAGGTTATGGAGTTGATGGATGCAGTTGATACATATATTCCTATTCCTCCACGTGAAAACGAGAAACCTTTCTTGATGCCTGTTGAGGACGTATTCTCCATCACCGGTCGTGGTACCGTTGCTACTGGTAGAATCGAAACCGGCGTTGTTAAGGTTGGGGAGGAAGTTTCCATCATTGGTCTTGGTGATGCACCTAAAAAATCAGTAGTTACCGGAGTTGAAATGTTCCGTAAGCTGCTCGATACTGGTGAAGCTGGTGACAACGTAGGTCTTCTCCTGCGCGGTATTGACAAGAAGGAAATTCGTCGTGGTATGGTTATTGCCAAGCCAGGATCAATTACCCCTCACACCAAATTTAAGGCAGAGGTTTACGTTCTTAAGAAAGAAGAAGGTGGACGTCACACTCCATTCCACAATAATTACCGTCCTCAGTTCTACATTAGAACTCTTGACGTAACTGGTGAGGTTCAACTTCCTGAAGGAGTTGAAATGGTAATGCCAGGTGATAACATTTCAGTTACTGTTGAACTCATCACTCCTGTTGCTATGGCTGCAGGTCTACGCTTCGCTATCCGCGAGGGTGGTAGAACAGTTGGTGCTGGTCAGATTACCGAAGTTCTTCAATAATTAAAGGCAATACAATGGGGTAGGAGAGATTCTTCTACCCTAACCTTACGGGTGTAGCTCAGTTGGTAGAGCATCGGTCTCCAAAACCGAGTGTCGGGCGTTCGAGTCGCTCCTCCCGTGCAACGATGAAATACTTGCTATGAAGATTAATTTATATTTGAAAGAGGCCTATAACGAGCTTGTTCACAAGGTGACCTGGCCAACCTGGAAAGAGTTACAAAACAGTGCAATAGTTGTCATGATTGCTTCCCTTCTTATTGCAATTGTTATACTCGCCATGGACTTGACTTTTAAGAACCTGATGCATGCGATTTATAGCCTGCTTTACTAAACAATGGGGGTTATCATGAGCGAGGGTGATAAGAAATGGTATGTTCTGAGAGCGATTGGGGGGAAGGAAAAGAAGGTAAAGGAATATATCGAAAGTGAGGTTAATAGACTTAACCTCCAGAATTTTGTGACCCAAGTTCTTATCCCTACTGAGAAGATTTACCAGATTCGTAACGGTAAAAAGATCAGTAAGGAGAGAATTTTTTACCCTGGATATATTTTAATCGAGGCTGCGCTAGTGGGAGAGATTCCGCACATGTTGCGAAACGTCCCTAACGTCATTGGTTTTTTGGGTGATGCCAAAGGAACTGGTGACCCTACTCCACTTCGGCAAAATGAGGTGAATAGAATACTCGGTAGAGTAGATGAGCTTACTGGGGGGGAAGAAGAGTTGACAACTCCTTACTTTGTTGGTGAAACCGTTCGAGTAATCGATGGTCCATTCAACAGCTTCACCGGATCCATTGAGGAGGTGAATGAGGAGAAGAAGAAGTTAACCGTAATGGTTAAAATCTTTGGAAGAAAGACCCCGCTAGAGTTAGGCTTTATGCAAGTAGAAAAAGAGTAATAATTTAATAAGAGGCAATCAACTATGGCTAAGGAAGTTGCTGGATTGATTAAGCTGCAAATCAAAGGTGGAGCAGCCAACCCATCACCACCCGTAGGACCCGCACTGGGCTCTAAAGGGGTGAACATTATGGAGTTCTGCAAGCAGTTTAACGCCAGAACTCAGGATCGCGCCGGCAAAGTGTTACCGGTTATCATTACTGTATACTCTGACAAGTCTTTTGACTTTGTTGTAAAGACCCCTCCCGTTGCCGTGCAGCTGTTGGAAATTGCTAAGTTAAAATCAGGCTCGGCCGAACCAAACCGAAATAAGGTTGCCTCCGTTACGTGGGAGCAGGTTCGCCAAATTGCACAAGATAAAATGCCCGATTTAAACTGCTTTACCATCGAATCTGCTATGCGAATGGTTGCTGGAACTGCCAGAAGTATGGGTATCACCGTTAGCGGCGAATTCCCTGGTTAGTAACGAAAAAAATTCTTTGAAAATGACGAAAGTTTCCAAGAATAAGAAGATTGCACTTTCCAAGGTTGAAGCTGGTAAAGTATACAAGCTCTCTGAAGCAGCTGAATTGGTTAAGGAACTTACCTATACCAAATTTGATGCATCAGTGGATATTGATATACGGCTCGGTGTTGACCCTCGAAAGGCAAATCAAATGGTTCGTGGAGTGGTTACACTACCTCACGGAACCGGTAAGGATGTTCGCGTATTGGTTCTTTGCACCCCCGAAAAGGAGCAAGAAGCAAAGGACGCTGGTGCTGACTTTGTTGGTCTTGATGAGTATATCGAAAAGATTAAAGGTGGTTGGACAGACGTTGACGTGGTTATAACCTCGCCAAATGTAATGGGTAAGGTTGGGGCGCTTGGAAGAATTCTTGGACCTCGCGGCTTAATGCCTAACCCCAAAACCGGGACAGTAACCATGGAAATTGGTAAGGCTGTTACTGATGTAAAAAAGGGTAAAATCGACTTCAAAGTTGACAAGTTTGGTATTGTGCACTCTGGCGTTGGAAAAGTATCCTTCTCTGCTGATAAAATCATCGATAATGCTCATGAATTTCTCAGCTCTGTGATCAAATTGAAACCATCTGCTGCTAAAGGTACTTATGTTAAGAGCATATACCTCTCTAGCACCATGAGTCCTGGTATTCAGATTGACCCCAAGTCGATCGCTGAGTAGTTTTAAACGAAAAAGGCTGATTTGAACCATGAGAAAGGAAGATAAAGGCAAGATTATTGAAAGCTTAGCTGAGCAAATTCAGGGAAGCACTCATTTTTACCTTGCCGACATAGGAGACCTTAACGCCACTGTTACAGCGGAACTCAGGAGAAAGTGCTTTGAAAAGGAGATCAAGTTGGTGGTTGTAAAGAACACCCTCTTGCGTAAGGCACTAGAAAAGATTAACTTTGAACATTCCGAAATTTTCGATGTTTTGTCTGGGCATACTTCTATTATGCTTAGCAATACCGGAAATGGACCTGCCAAGTTGATAAAGGACTTTGCAAAGAAGTATAGCAAACCCGTTCTTAAGGCTGCTTACGTTGAAGAATCAGTGTATGTTGGTTCTCAAAATCTTGACGCCCTTGTCAACATTAAGTCCAAGGAAGAGGTTATTGGCGATGTTATTGCGCTGTTGCAATCACCTGCACGCAATGTTATAGCTGCGTTACAATCAGGTGGGCAAAAGTTAAGTGGGGTTGTTAAAACCCTATCCGAAAGAGAGTAAACTAGTAAGAATTAATTTTTAAAAATCGAAGGAAAAATGGCTGATCTTAAAAAGTTTGCAGAAGACTTGGTAAATCTGTCTGTAAAGGAAGTAAACGAGCTTGCTAAGATTCTGAAGGACGAGTATGGAATTGAGCCCGCTGCAGCTGCTGTAGCTGTTGCCGGTCCAGCTGCCGAAGGTGCTGCTGCTGTTGCTGAAAAAACAACTTTTGATGTTGTTCTTAAAGCTGCTGGTGGAGCAAAACTTCAAATCGTAAAGTTGGTTAAGGAAATTACCAACCTCGGATTGAAGGAAGCAAAGGAACTCGTTGACGCAGCACCAAAGCCAGTAAAAGAAGGTGTTTCGAAAGAAGAAGCTGAATCTATTAAAGCACAACTCGAAGAAGCAGGAGCCGAAGTTGAACTTAAATAGCATTTACCTAAAATGAGGTCTTAGGGGTTTAGAATCTACCTAGTAGATTCTAAGCCTTTTTGTTGTTTATTAGTTTCAGTTCAACTAATCCGGAAACAATGTCTCTACAGCATATAAGCGAACGCATTAGCTTTGCTTCCACAAGAAAAAGGTTGGAATATCCCGACTTCCTGGAAATTCAGCTGAAGTCATTTAAGGATTTTTTTCAACTTGGGACTGCCCCCGAAAACAGGAAAAACGAAGGGCTTTATCGTGTATTTGCGGAAAACTTCCCCATTACCGATACCCGAAATAATTTCGTTTTAGAGTTCCTCGACTACTATATCGATCCCCCTCGGTATTCTATTGAGGAATGTTTAGAGCGAGGCCTAACCTATAGTGTTCCACTTAAGGCGAAGCTCAAACTCTACTGTACCGATCCTGAACACGAGGATTTTGATACGGTAGTGCAGGATGTTTATCTTGGAACAATACCCTATATGACCCCTCGCGGTACCTTTGTAATCAACGGTGCTGAGCGCGTGGTTGTATCGCAGCTTCATCGCTCGCCGGGTGTGTTCTTTGGTCAAAGCATCCATGCCAACGGTACTAAACTCTACTCCGCTAGAATTATTCCTTTCAAGGGATCTTGGATTGAGTTTGCTACTGATATCAACAACGTGATGTATGCATACATCGATCGGAAAAAGAAGTTGCCGGTTACTACGTTGTTGCGCGCAATCGGCTACGAAAGCGATAAAGACATTCTTGAAATCTTTGATCTTGCAGACGAGATTAAGGTTTCTAAGGCAAGCCTTAAACGATACGTTGGTCGTAAGCTTGCAGCCCGTGTTCTGAAGTCATGGATTGAAGACTTTGTTGACGAAGATACCGGAGAAGTTGTTTCTATTGAGCGTAATGAGGTAATTATCGACCGTGAAGTAGTTCTGGAGAACGAACACGTTGAGGAGATCCTCGAGGCAGGCACCAAGTCAATCCTGCTGCATAAGGAAAATCACAATATCTCCGACTACGCTATCATATACAATACCCTTCAAAAGGACCCTTGTAACTCTGAGAAAGAGGCTGTTATTTACGTATATCGCCAACTTCGTAACTCCGAACCACCCGATGAAGCCACCGCTCGTGACGTTATCGACAAGCTTTTCTTTTCGGATAAGCGCTACGATTTGGGGGATGTGGGTCGTTTCCGTATCAACCGGAAGTTAAATCTGGAGATTGGTCCCGATGTTAAGGTTCTTACTAAGCCCGATATCATTGCCATTATCAAGTACCTTATTGAGCTTATTAACTCTAAGGCCGATGTTGATGATATTGACCACTTAAGCAACCGTAGAGTTAGAACAGTTGGTGAGCAGCTTGCCAACCAGTTTAGCGTTGGCTTGGCTCGTATGGCAAGGACCATTCGTGAGCGTATGAATGTACGCGATAACGAGGTCTTTACCCCAATCGATCTTATCAACAGCAAGACCCTCTCCTCGGTTATTAACTCTTTCTTTGGAACGAACCAGCTGTCGCAGTTCATGGATCAAACCAATCCTTTGGCCGAAATGACGCACAAGCGCCGTTTATCTGCCTTAGGACCAGGCGGTCTATCGCGAGAGCGCGCCGGTTTCGAAGTTCGAGACGTTCACTACACTCACTATGGCAGGCTTTGCCCAATTGAGACCCCTGAAGGTCCCAACATTGGTCTTATCTCCTCGCTATGCGTATATGCAAAGATTAATCCACTTGGATTTATAGAAACGCCTTACCGAATGGTGGAAACCGGAAAGGTTGACCTTACGGATGAGGGAATTATTTACCTGAGCGCTGAGGACGAAGAAAAGAAAATTATCGCGCAGGCTAATGCTCCTATCGATAGCGATGGACGTTTCTCAAACCCTAGGGTTAAAGCACGTTACCAAGGTGATTTCCCTCTTTCTGAACCAGAAGAGGTTAACCTTATGGATGTTGCACCTAACCAGATTGCCTCCATTGCCGCATCGCTCATCCCGTTCCTTGAGCACGACGACGCCAACCGTGCGTTGATGGGCTCGAACATGATGCGCCAAGCAGTGCCGGTAATTAACCCAGAAGCTCCTATTGTAGGCACCGGACTCGAAAGTTCGGTTGTTAAAGATAGCCGTGTTCAGGTTGTGGCTGAGGGCGATGGCGTTATCGACTTTGTAGATGCAAACGAGATAGTGGTAAAATACGATATGACAGACGATGAGCGCTTCGTTAGCTTTGAAACAGATATCAAGCGTTATCGACTTCCTAAATATCTAAAAACCAACCAGAATACCTGCATCAACTTAAAGCCAATGGTTCGTAAGGGCCAGCTGGTAAAGGCAGGTGATATTCTTTCGGAAGGCTATGCCACCAGGGGTGGTGAACTTGCCCTCGGACGTAACCTTAAAGTGGCCTTTATGCCATGGAAAGGCTATAACTTCGAGGATGCAATTGTGCTTTCGGAAAGAATTGTTCGGGAGGATATATTCACCTCTATCCATGTGGATGAATACATCATGGAGGTTCGCGACACAAAGCGCGGAATGGAGGAACTAACATCCGATATCCCCAACGTTAGTGAAGAGGCCACCAAGAATCTTGACGAAAATGGCTTGATTCGAGTTGGCGCTAATGTTGAGCCTGGAGATATTCTTATTGGCAAGATTACTCCCAAGGGCGAATCCGATCCTTCACCGGAAGAGAAGTTGCTTCGGGCAATCTTTGGCGATAAGGCGGGTGATGTTAAGGATGCTTCTCTAAAAGCTTCCCCTTCACTCCACGGAGTTGTAATCGACAAAAAGCTCTTCTCTCGCGCAGTAAGGGATAACAAAAAGGGTAAAGTTTCGGAAAAGACCCTGTTAACCAAGATTGACGAGGAGCTGGAGCGGAACGCACACGTTATTAAGGATGTTTTAATTGATAAGCTCTTCTCGCTTGTCAACGGTAAAACATCTCAGGGTGTGTACGATTACTACCATGCGGAAATAATCCCCAAAGGCCAGAAATTTACACAGAAGCAGCTCTCAGAGGTCGATTACTTGAACATCAATCCAAATAAGTGGACTACCGATAAGGCAAAGAATGAGCAAATTAGGGCACTTATTCATAACTATATTGCTAAGTTCAAGGCATACGATGCTGAGCATAAACGTAAGAAGTTCAACGTAACTATTGGCGATGAACTTCCAACGGGCATTATTCAGCTGGCAAAGGTGTATATAGCCAAGAAGCGGAAAGTTAAGGTTGGAGATAAGATGGCAGGTCGCCACGGTAATAAGGGTATTGTTGCCAAAATTGTCCGTGACGAAGATATGCCATTCCTCGAGGATGGAACCATTGTTGACATTGTGCTCAACCCACTAGGTGTGCCTTCACGTATGAACCTAGGACAGATTTACGAGACCGTTTTAGGATGGGCTGGTAAAGAGTTAGGTATGCGTTTTGCAACTCCAATTTTTGATGGTGCTACCCTCGACGATATTACCAAGTATACCGACAAAGCAGGTATTCCTCGTTATGGGAAAACATACCTGCGCGACGGTGGAACAGGTGAACCATTCGATCAGCCGGCTACCGTGGGCATCATTTACATGCTCAAGTTAGGTCACATGGTTGATGATAAGATGCATGCTCGTTCTATTGGACCATACTCTCTTATCACCCAGCAACCTCTTGGCGGTAAAGCGCAATTTGGAGGTCAGCGATTTGGTGAAATGGAAGTTTGGGCACTGGAGGCTTTTGGTGCATCACACATCTTGCAGGAAATCCTTACCATTAAGTCTGACGACGTTATTGGTAGGGCCAAAGCATATGAAGCTATTGTCAAAGGAGAGGCAATGCCTACACCAGGAATTCCGGAATCACTCAATGTGCTTATCCATGAACTCCGAGGTCTAGGTTTGAGCGTCAACCTTGATTAACGCTTTATTTGACGTTAGATCTTCTGCTGCCGGGAGTTTTTCCGGCAGCCATTTCCAGTAAATGACTCGTTAACTTCATTAAGAAAAAATATGTCATTCAGGAGAGAAACAAAGCTTAAGAGCAACTTTACCAAAATCTCCATTGGGCTTGCATCGCCCGAAGAGATACTGGAGCGTTCCAGTGGGGAAGTCCTCAAGCCTGAAACCATTAACTACCGTACCTATAAACCCGAAAGGGATGGTCTTTTCTGCGAACGCATTTTCGGACCCGTTAAGGATTTCGAATGCCATTGCGGAAAGTATAAACGCATACGCTACAAAGGTATCGTGTGCGACAGGTGTGGTGTTGAGGTTACCGAAAAGAAAGTGCGCCGTGAAAGAATGGGGCATATCAACCTTGTGGTACCAGTTGCCCATATTTGGTATTTCCGTTCTCTTCCAAACAAGATTGGCTATCTACTTGGCTTGCCAACCAAAAAACTTGATGCCATTATTTACTACGAACGATATGTGGTAATTAATCCAGGTATTAAGGCCATTGATGGAATTAAGTATCTCGACTTTCTCACAGAAGAGGAGTATTTAGAGATACTTGAATCGCTGCCAAAGGAAAACCAGCACCTTGACGAAACTGACCCCAATAAGTTTATGGCGGGGATGGGAGCAGAGGCAATTGCCAAGCTTCTTGAGCGCATCGACCTCGATGAGCTTTCATACACCCTTCGTCATAAGGCCAATACCGAATCTTCACAGCAGCGTAAAGCAGATGCACTTAAGCGCTTACAGGTAGTTGAAGCCTTTAGGGAGTCTCGAAATGTAAATAAACCGGAGTGGATGATTTTAAAAGTTGTTCCGGTTATTCCACCCGAGTTGCGTCCCCTTGTGCCGCTGGATGGTGGTCGTTTTGCCACCTCCGACCTCAACGACCTTTACCGCCGTGTTATTATTCGTAACAACCGGTTGAAAAGGCTTATTGAGATCAAGGCCCCTGAGGTTATTCTTCGTAACGAAAAGCGTATGCTGCAGGAAGCTGTTGATTCACTTTTCGACAACTCACGCAAGTCCAATGCCGTTAAAACCGATGCAAATCGCCCTTTGAAATCCCTCAGCGACAGCTTAAAGGGTAAACAGGGACGATTCCGTCAGAACTTGCTCGGTAAGCGCGTTGACTACTCTGCTCGTTCCGTAATTGTTGTTGGTCCTGAACTTAAGCTAAGCGAATGCGGCCTTCCAAAAGATATGGCTGCTGAGCTCTATAAGCCGTTTATCATCCGTAAGCTCATTGAGCGCGGAATTGTTAAGACCGTTAAGTCAGCAAAGAAAATTGTTGATCGGAAAGATCCTGTAGTGTGGGATATTCTCGAAAACGTGCTGAAGGGGCATCCGGTTCTTCTAAACCGTGCGCCTACGCTTCACCGTTTAGGTATCCAAGCATTCCAGCCAAAGCTTATCGAGGGCAAGGCTATTCAGCTTCACCCTCTGGCTTGTACAGCATTCAATGCCGACTTCGATGGAGACCAGATGGCAGTTCACCTTCCACTTGGTAATAACGCGGTGCTTGAGGCTCAAATGTTAATGCTTGGATCACACAATATCCTAAATCCTGCAAACGGAGCACCTATCACCGTTCCTTCGCAGGATATGGTTCTTGGTTTGTATTACATTACCAAACCACGCAAGGGTGCCAAGGGCGAAGGACTCGTTTTCTACTCGGCTGAGGAGGCAACTATTGCCTACAACGAAGGTGCTGCAGAATTACATGCCATTGTTAAGGTAAAGGTTGAAAATAGTGTTGATGGGGTGGTTACTTCAGAGATGATCGAGACCACCATTGGCCGAATTATCTTCAACCAAGTTGTGCCTGTTGGAATGGGATATATCAATACCCTGCTGACCAAAAAGTCTCTTCGCGATATCATTGGTAACGTGTTAAAGAAAACAGGTGTTGCTGCAACTGCAAAATTCCTTGACGATATCAAGAACCTTGGATACCATATGGCCTTCAAGGGTGGCTTATCCTTTAACCTCGACGATGTTATTATTCCAGAGGAAAAGGTTCAGTTGGTTCAGGAAGGTTATGAGCAGGTTGATGAGGTGATGAATAACTACAACATGGGTTTCATTACCAACAACGAGCGGTACAATCAGATTATCGATATTTGGACACATACCAATGCAAAGCTTACCCAAATCCTGCTTAAGCAGCTGGCTGAGGACAACCATGGCTTTAATTCGGTATACATGATGCTCGACTCTGGGGCGCGTGGATCGAAGGAGCAGATTCGTCAGCTCTCCGGTATGCGTGGTCTTATGGCAAAACCACAGAAGTCAGGTTCAGCCGGTTCTGAGATTATTGAGAACCCTATTCTTGCCAACTTCAAGGAGGGATTGTCGGTTCTTGAGTACTTTATTTCAACCCACGGTGCACGTAAAGGTTTGGCCGATACTGCTCTTAAAACAGCGGATGCAGGTTACCTCACCCGTAGGTTAGTGGATGTTTCGAATGATGTTATCATTACAGAGGATGACTGTGGTACGCTTCGTGGTCTTGCGGCAACTGCCATCAAGAATAACGAGGAGGTAGTAGAGTCCTTAACTGAAAGAATCCTCGGTAGAACCACAGTTCACAACGTTTACCATCCTCTTACTGGAAAGTTAATTGTTGAGTCTGGAGAGGAGTTGACCGAGGAAATTTGTCAAGAGATTGAAGATTCTCCAATTGAACAGGTGGAAATCAGGTCTGTGCTCACTTGCGAGTCGCGTAAAGGTGTATGCGCAAAGTGCTACGGACGAAACTTGGCAACTGGCCGCATGGTTCAGATTGGTGAAACTGTTGGTGTTATTGCTGCTCAATCCATTGGAGAGCCAGGTACTCAGCTTACATTACGTACTTTCCACGTTGGGGGAACGGCCTCGAGCATCGCTGCAGAGAACCGTATTATTGCCCGCTACGATGGTAGAGTTGAAATCGATGAGTTGAGAACTGTTTCAAAGATCGATGAGGTTGGTGCAAAAGTCGATGTGGTAATTGGCCGCCTTGGTGAATTCCGTCTTGTTGATAAAAATACAGGAATTACTCTCTTTACCCATAATATTCCTTATGGCGCTAAGCTCTACATGAAGCCTGGTCATGAGGTTAAAAAGGGTGAGCTCATTTGTGAGTGGGATCCTTATAATGCAGTAATCATTTCGGAATTTACCGGAGAGGTTGCTTTTGAAAGCATTATAGAAGGAGTTACCTATCGCGAAGAGTCTGATGAGCAGACGGGTTATCGTGAAAAGGTAATTACAGAATCGAGAGATAAAACCAAAAACCCAGTGATAAAGGTTCTTTCACCTGTTGGTGAGGAAATCAAATCATACAACCTTCCTGTAGGTTCACACATTGGTGTGGAGCAGGGCAGCAAGGTAAAGTCGGGTGACATTTTGGTTAAAATTCCTCGCGCTGTGGGAAAATCAGGTGATATCACCGGTGGTCTTCCCCGCGTTACCGAACTTTTTGAAGCACGTAATCCCTCAAACCCATCCATCGTTTCTGAAATTGATGGTGAAGTGTCGTTTGGCAAGATTAAGCGTGGTAACCGCGAAATCATTATCACCAGCAAGACCGGTGAGGTGAAGAAATACTTGGTTCCTCTTGCTCGACAGATTCTGGTTCAGGAAAACGACTTTGTAAGGGCTGGTATTGCACTATCCGATGGTGCTGTTGCTCCATCAGATATCCTTTCCATTCAAGGGCCAACCAAAGTTCAGGAGTATATTGTGAACGAGGTTCAAGAGGTTTACCGGATGCAGGGTGTGAAAATTAACGATAAGCACTTTGAGGTTATCGTTCGTCAGATGATGCGTAAGGTGGAGATTGACGATCCGGGTGATACTCGCTTCCTTGAAAAACAAATTGTTGACAAGTGGATATTTATGGAGGAAAACGACTGGTTCTACGACAAGAAGATTGTTGAAGATTCAGGAGATTCATCCTCCGTGAAGCCTGGTATGATTATCACTACGCGTCGGTTACGAGATGAAAATTCTCAGCTCAAGCGCCGTGACCTGAAGCCAATTGTTGCTCGTGACGCTATTTCTGCTACCTCAAGTCAGGTACTTCAAGGAATTACCCGTGCCGCTCTTCAAACCAGCAGCTTTATGTCGGCAGCCTCCTTCCAAGAAACAACGAAGGTGCTCAACGAAGCGGCTATTCGCGGTAAGGTTGATAGACTTGAAGGATTAAAGGAGAATGTAATTTGCGGACACCTTATACCTGCAGGAACAGGCCAACGACTTTTCGACAATTTGGTTGTGGGATCGATGGACGATTTCAAGGCCCTTCACCACTCGGATGTGGAGGAAGAGGTTGAGGAAATTGATGAATAATATTCTTCTAGTTTACTTTTCTTTTTGGAGCCGGGTGTTTTACCCGGCTCTTTTTAATATATTGGCGTAAAATTTAAGCGATATGAACGATCCCAAAAAACAGCAGCAAATCAACATCGAACTTGGCGATGATGTGGCACAAGGTACCTATAGCAACCTTGCCATTATTACCCATTCCTCATCGGAGTTTATTATCGACTTTGTAAGGCTTATGCCAGGGGTTCCCAAGGCACCAGTTAAGAGCAGAATAATTTTGACACCAGAGCACGCCAAGCGTCTTCTTTTGGCGCTGCAGGATAATATTTCAAAGTTTGAGCAGATGCATGGCTCCATAAAGCTGAGTGAGTCTCCTGCCGGAAATTTTCCAATGGGCTTTGGTGGGCCTACTGCTGAGGCATAGCAACCAACAAAGAAGAAGAGGTGAATAGTGGTTCACCTCTTCTTCTTTTGTTTTTTTGCATAGTTAGATTTGCCTGAGATGCCTTGCCTCAAACACTTGGTATTGTGTATTCAGAATCAGAAATAGGCTTAGCGAGCCAAGGGAAAATAGGATAGCAATGGAGTAGCCCATGAGCTGATCTATTCGGAAACCTTCTGGCGCGATAAGAATGTAGTTTGTGACGACAGCAGTCATGAAAACTGCTGGTATAAGGGTGATCCAGTATGGTTTCTTTTCTCCTGCCAGATAGGCTGTAATGGTCCAAAGAACAACGGTTGCCAGTGTTTGATTACTCCAAAACATATATCTCCATACCACGTCAAACTTCATCTGAGTAAGGGTAAAGCCAAGGGCGAAAAGGGGAATGCTGATCATTAGCCGTTTTACAATTTTTTTCTGACCGAGTTTCAAAAAGTCAGCTGTAATGAGCCTAGCACTTCTAAAGGCTGTATCGCCAGTGGTTATTGGTGCTGCTACAACACCAAGTATGGCAAGAATACCCCCAAATTTTCCAAGCGTTTTTATGGAAATTTCTTTCACCGCTAGAGTTGCTTCGCTATGATAGCTGGCAATAGCTTGGTTTAATTCGTGTACTCCACCGTAGAAGCTCATGCCAATGGCAGCCCAAATAAGGGCTACAAGCCCTTCGGCAACCATTGCCCCATAGAATACACGCCTACCCAACTTTTCATTCTCAATGCAGCGAGCCATCATTGGGCTTTGAGTTGAATGAAACCCACTGATTGCTCCGCAGGAGATGGTGACAAATAGAAGTGGAAATATTGGAAATTTGTCAGCATTGCTCTTCATGTTTACCAAATTGTCAATCGTAAGTTCAGGTATATGTAGCGATGCACTCGACCAGAATAAAGAACTGCCTATGCCAAAGGCCATAAAGAGTAAGGCTACACCAAAAAGGGGATAAATCTTTCCAATAATCTTATCGATGGGAAGTAACGTGGCGATGATATAGTAGCCAAATATTATCCATACCCAAAATGTTTTTGTTAGCGATTCTGGCGTTAGTGAAGCCATTATTGCTGCGGGTCCTGAAATAAATGCCGCTCCAACGAGGATCATAAGCAAAAGCGTAAAAATCCGCATGAACTGCTTGAAGCCTCCACCTAGATAGGTTCCAACGATCTCAGGGATACTTAACCCACCATGCTTTATGGAGAGCATACCAGAGAAATAGTCGTGCACTGCACCGGCAAAAATGCAACCGAAAACAATCCATATAAAGGCAACAGGCCCGTATGCTGCACCAAGCAGCGCTCCTAGAATTGGCCCGAGTCCCGCAATATTCAAAAACTGAATAAGGAAAACTTTCCATACGGGCATCGGTATGTAATCAACTCCATCCTGAAGGGTGTATGCAGGTGTAACCCTTTCGGCGCTGGCTCCAAAAACCCTTTCAACAAAGCGACCATAGAATATGTAACCTAAAATTAAGACTATAATGCAAAAAATAAAGGTGATCATAATGGTTAAGTTTTAAACAAATGTAGAAAACTTTAATGCTGAATATCACTATAGTAGATGCAATTTAGTTATGCTATTGAGCATCGATTTCTTAAGGTTCTGTCAATCAGATGGGCTTTTACCTGAAGCATTTTTTGCTATATTTGCCCACCTAGGTTTAATACAATCTACTATGACAAAAAAGGGACTTAAAATTGTTGTATTGGCAAAGCAGGTTCCCGATACCCGAAATGTGGGTAAGGATGCGATGAAGGCCGACGGAACTGTTAACCGTGCAGCCCTTCCTGCCATTTTTAATCCGGAAGACCTAAATGCTTTGGAACAGGCTCTTCGGATCAAGGATCGCTATGCTGGTACAACCATAACTGTGCTCACCATGGGCCCCGGCCGTGCTGCTGAAATTGTTCGCGAAGGACTTTACCGAGGTGCAGACGACGGATACTTGCTTACCGATCGCAAATTTGCTGGCTCCGATACGTTGGCCACTTCCTATGCCCTAGCTAAGGCCATTGAGAAGTTGAAGCCAAACGTGGTAATTGCTGGTAGACAAGCAATTGATGGCGATACAGCCCAAGTTGGACCACAGGTAGCCGAAAAATTGGGAATGCCACAAATTACTTATGCCGAGGAGATAATTGCCTTTGAAGATGGTGAGATGATAATTAAGCGTCGGCTTGAGCATGGTATTGAGGTGGTTGCTTGCCCCATTCCTTGTGTTATTACGGTGAATGCCACTGCTCCTGAGTGCCGACCTCGTAATGCGAAGTTTGTGATGAAGTATAAGCATGCACGAACCGTAACCGAGCTGCAAGAGTTAACCGAGGATTACTCCATGGAACTTCAGGGTAGAACCTACCTTCGAATTGCTGAGTGGGGAGTGGTTGATGTTAATGCAGAAAGTGAGCAGCTTGGACTTTCTGGTTCTCCAACCAAGGTGAAAAAAATTGAGAATGTGGTTCTTGCTGCTAAGGAATCCAAACGCTTAACGGCCTCTGAAGATGATATGGATTGGCTTATGAAGGAGCTTATCTCCAACCATACACTCGGCTAGTTTTCCTAAGTTTAACCCATAAGACGCATATTGTGAACAACATATTTGTTTATTGCGAAATTGAGGACGGTAAAGTTGCTGATGTTAGCCTCGAGCTACTTACCAAAGGCCGTTCTCTTGCCAACCAACTTGGATGCAAGTTGGAGGCCTTGGCCATCGGCCATAAGTTAAATGGCATTGATAGCCAACTCTTTTCATATGGTGCCGATATGGTACACTTGGCGGACGATGCACGTCTGGCCCCGTATACCACCATGCCACATTGTGCCATAACCATTGGCGTTTTTGAGGAGGAAAAGCCTCAGATTGCTCTTTTTGGAGCAACCTCCATTGGTCGTGACCTTGGTCCACGTGTTTCTTCTGCCATGCATAGCGGTCTTACTGCCGATTGCACCAGCCTTGAAATAGGCGATCATATCGAGAATAAGACCAACACCCATTACAAAAATCTCCTTTATCAAATCCGCCCTGCGTTTGGTGGTAACATCATTGCTACCATTATTAACCCCGATCATCGCCCTCAAATGGCAACCGTTCGTGAAGGGGTTATGAAAAAGGAGATGCTATCGGGCAACCATAAGGGTGCTGTAAAGAAGGTAGACGTTAGCAAATTTGTTAAGCCTGAAGACTTTATTGTAAGAATCATAGAAAGACATATTGAGGAACGCAGAATTGATATTAAGGGCGCTCCAGTAATTGTATCTGGTGGTTATGGCGTGGGTTCTGCTGAGAATTTCAGACTTCTTTTTGATCTTGCCGAAGTTTTAGGTGGAGAGGTTGGAGCTTCACGTGCTGCTGTGGATGCCGGATTTGCTGAACATGCCCGTCAGGTTGGACAAACAGGCGTTACTGTACGCCCTAAACTCTATATTGCTTGTGGTATTTCTGGTCAAATACAGCACACAGCTGGTATGGATCAATCAGCCATGATTATCTCCATAAACAACGACCCCAATGCTCCCATTAATCAAATAGCGGATTACGCTATTATTGGTGAGGTAGCAGAGGTTATTCCTCGAATGATTAAATACTACAAGAAAAATTCGAAGTAGGGTGTTGCTGGTTTAAACCTATCAAAACTAAAAAAATGGAAAACTTCTATAGCGATAATAAGGATCTGAGGTTTCATCTAGAGCATCCTCTCATGAAGAAGATTGTGGCGCTCAAGGAGAGAAATTTTTCAGACAAGGAGAGCTTCGACTATGCACCCATCGACTTTGAGGATGCAATTGATAGCTACGATAAGGTACTTGAAATTGTAGGAGAGATATGCGGAAGCATCATCGCTCCAAATGCAGAATCCGTAGATGCAGAAGGACCACAGGTTATTAACGACCACGTTAAGTATGCCCGTGGAACAGCTGAGAATCACCGTGCATTGGCTGAAGCCGGATTGTATGGCATGTCGCTTCCACGAAAATACAATGGGTTAAATTTCCCCATGGTTCCATACGTTATGGCTGCAGAGCTTGTTTCTCGCGCCGACGCTGGATTTGCCAATATATGGGGCCTTCAGGATTGTGCCGAAACGCTGCATGAGTTTGCTTCTGAGGAGCAAAAAATGCACTATCTACCCCAAACTGCCGAAGGTAAGACATACGCGATGGACCTAACCGAGCCCGATGCTGGCTCCGACCTTCAACGCGTTATGCTAAAGGCCCATTACGATGAAAAGAAGGGCACCTGGTTACTTAATGGTGTAAAGCGCTTTATTACCAATGGCGATGCTGATATTAGCTTAGTACTTGCACGGTCGGAGGATGGTACATCCGATGCTCGTGGTCTTTCGTTGTTTGTTTACGATAAGTCACACAACGACGTTAAGGTAAGACGCATTGAGCATAAGTTGGGTATTATTGGCTCTCCAACCTGCGAGCTAGTATTTACCAATGCTCCAGCTGAGCTGGTAGGCGATCGCAAAATGGGGTTAATCAAGTATGTAATGTCTCTCATGAACGGTGCTCGTTTGGGCGTTGGTGCTCAGAGTGTTGGTCTTTCAGAGGCGGCATACCGCGAAGCGGTGAAGTATGCCAACGAGCGGACACAGTTCGGCAAGACTATAATTAACTTCCCTGCGGTTTACGAAATGCTTACCGATATGCGGGTAAAGTTGCAGGCTTCTCGAGCATTGCTTTACGAAACTAGTAGGTTTGTAGATGTTTATAAGGCATACTCCCACTTAGCAACTGATCGTAAGTTAGAAAAGGAGGAGCGTGACGAAATGAAAGAGTTTCAGCGCTTAGCCGATGCCTATACACCATTGCTGAAGATGATAACTTCCGAGTATTGTAACCAAATTGCCTACGATTCGCTTCAAATTCATGGTGGTGCTGGGTTTATGAAGGATTTCCCAATCGAACGAATTTACCGTGATGCCCGCATTACCACCATATATGAAGGAACCTCACAACTTCAGGTTGTTGCTGCTATAAAGGGAGTTACAACTGGTGTTTTCTTCAACCAGATGAACGCTTATGCTCAGGTTGACGTTGCTCCTGATCGGGAGCACCTACGACGCATGCTTATGGAAATGGCAGAAGAATATCAGAAGACCGTTACCTCTGTTATTGAAATTAACGATTCCGAATATATCGACTTTCATGCTCGAAGAATGGTAGAGATGGCTGGAAATATCGTTATTGGGTATCTCTTGCTTCATGACTCGGCCCGAAATGAAGAATATCTACCCTCTGCTGAAATTTTTATTCGTAAGGCAAAAGCCCAAAATAGAGAGCGGGCAGTTTACATTGCAGATTTTGAACTAAAAGATCTTGGACATTTTAAAATGAATGAGTAACATTAAGCCCGGAAATACCGGGCTTTTTTTATATTTTACCATCGATAGCAAGTTGTTGGTCAATAATATGCCAACATTTTATCGTTTCAGTTGTATATTGTAGTGTAATTGGTCACTGAAATGAAGGGATAGCCATGAAAGAGAAGATGATTGAGGTGGTGAATTTCTTGAAAGAACGGGTTGGGACAAATCTCAATGCTATTCGAGAGAATGAAAAAGAAATTCGCAAACTTTTAAAACAACCAGTTTCTCAGGAGCGAACAAAGTCGCTCGAGGTATTCTTTACTCATAACCGGCAGATGCTTGATGAGAATAAGGACGCACTATCTATTGAACTGGGGATTCTTAACTATCTTCGAAAATTTGGTGAATTGAAGGAAAATCTCAAATACTCCGCTGGTGAGAGTGACGGTGCTAGCGCTGATTATTTTGAAGAGCTAGAGGACGAAATTGTAGAGCAAACAGAGGCATCCTTTGAAGTTGAGGACGATGAAGATGATGAGAACTCTTTTAAGGCTAGCCTAGAATATGATCGGAAGGTGTTTTTTGATTACACCATTAACGGCAAACTTGTTTATAATGACCGTCATCTTTTTTGGGAAGATGACGGATTTTATAATGACTTAATAGAGCATTACACGCAACTTGAAAACTATGAACGTTGTGCTGAACTCATAAAAAGTCGACCGGCTAAGACGAAGTAAACGTTGCAATTGGAATACAACTTCAAATTCCCTAAATTTACAACCAGTTTAGGGAATTTTTATGTCAAAAGGTCTCAATAAACTTAGTGCTGTTTTCATTGGAGCAGGAGGTCTGGCTTGGAGTGTAAGCCATGCCCTAGCGCATGCAGGGCTTTCTATTCGGCAGATTATAAGCCCTACACCTGCCAGTGGTCTTATTCTGGCTAATGAGCTAGGTTGCACTTACGCCTCCTCTATTGCTCAAGTTGACCTAGGTGCTGATATCTTCTTCATTGCTGTTCCCGACAGAGCAATTGGTAGAGTTGCAGAAGAGCTAGCCCTGCAGCTGCCCGATAGTGCTACGGTAGTTCATTCTTCTGGGTCTGTCTCCATTACCGCTCTCAATCTGCACGGGAATGCAGCTATCTTCTATCCTTTTCAAACCTTTACACGAGGAAGGGTGGTGGACCTTTCAAATGTTGCCGTCTTTATAGAAGCAAGCAATGGTCATACGCTTGCCCTTGTCACCGCACTTGCAAGTGCTGTAACGAATCAGGTTCATTCAATCACTTCAGAACAAAGACTTTTAGTTCATTTGGCTGGAGTGATAGGAAATAATTTCACTAACTTTTTAATTGGAAAGAGTGGCGAATTTCTTCAGAGGCAAGGTTTTTCAATGGAGATTCTTCACCCACTAATTCTTGAAACGGTAAGCAAGGCCTTTGAACTATCTCCGGAAAAGGCACAGACCGGTCCGGCTGTGCGGAACGATGTGGTTGTTTTAGAGAAGCACCAAGAGTTGCTCCATTCAATGCCCCAGCTTCAGCGCCTCTATGCTCTATTTAGTGAGCTGATTGCCCTTAAGAAAGCAGAAAATAAAACGGATAACGATATAACTTCTCATGAGTAATTTTTTTAAAAATGAACTGAAAGGCGTAAGGGCTTTTGCCTTTGATGTGGATGGAGTTTTTACTGACGGAACAATCTATTTGCACCCAAGTGGAGAGATGCTACGTACTGCTAATATGCGTGATGGTTATGCCTTACAGTTAGCGCTTAGTAAGAACTATCCAGTTGCCATAATCTCTGGCGGAAAATCGGAGAGCTTAAGGGCTCGATTCCAAGGTTTGGGCGTTACCGACATCTATCTTGGCTCGCGCGATAAGCTAAGTGATTTTAATGATTTTTGTGGCAAACATTCAATTGCCCCAGTTGATCTACTTTACATGGGTGACGATCTACCCGATTATGAGGTAATGAAGCAGGCTGGCATTCCTTGTGCTCCAGCTGATGCTGTGCCTCAGATAAAGGATTTGGCACACTATATTTCGCCATACAAGGGTGGGGAAGGCTGTGTAAGAGACGTGGTTGAACAAGTATTACGAGCACAAAACTATTGGCCTTATGTATAAGAAATTCATTAATAGCCAGTTTTCCTCTTATATGAGGCTAATGCGGTGGAACAACCTGGTAATAATCATTATTACCCAATTGGCCATCCGGTATCTTGTTATTGCACCTATTCTGTCACTCATGAACTTGAGTCTTCAGCTGTCAACGGTAACCTTTGCATTTCTTGTGCTTGCCTCTGTTTGCATTGCGGCAGCTGGTTATGTGATCAACGATTACTTCGACATTAAAACCGACGCCATAAACAAACCTAACCGACCATTAGTTGGTAAGAAGGTTTCTCGGCGAGCCAGTATCGCCCTACACTTTTGGCTGAACACCGCTGGAGTTGCTTCTGGACTTTATGTTTCCTACATTGTGCATGTTTTTAGTTTTGCACTGATTTTTCCACTAGCAGCGGGACTGCTATGGTTCTATTCCGTAAGTTACAAACGCCAGCTGCTAGTTGGTAATATTTTGGTGGCGGTACTCACCGGCATTGTCCCAATGCTAGTCCTAATATTTGAACTACCACTACTCAATAAAGCATACCTTTCTGACCTCATTAACCTTGGCCTTAACTTGAATGTGCTCATTTACTGGGTTGGTGGCTTTTCCTTTTTTGCATTTATTCTTACACTCATTCGTGAGATAGTGAAGGATATGGAAGATTTTGAAGGTGATTCCGTTGTTGGTCGCAACTCCCTGCCCTTGGCATTTGGTCTACAGAGTTCAAAGTGGGTCGTAATTCTTCTCTCTATGTTAACTGTATTTGCATTGGTGTATCTCTTTATAACTAGGTTGATGTTCCTTCCTGATGGAGGTTTCGATTACTTCTCGTTGGCCTATCTAGTAACATTCGTATTGCTACCTTTTTTATTTATGATTGCTCGGCTGTTTGTTGCAAAGGTCAAAACAGATTATACAAGAATTAGCAATTACGCAAAGTTTATTATGCTTGGCGGAATCTTATACTCTGTGTGCTTTTATTTTATTGTTGAGTATAAAATATTGATGCTTTGATGCTTGAGCATAAACTTTTACCTTATAGAGTTTTTCTGGGTTCTGCCTCGCCACGACGGCAACTCTTACTCAAAGAGTTGGGTGTTAATTTTGAGATTCTTACCACGGCCAATGTTGAAGAAACGTTTCCGACAAATATTCCATTGGCTAATGTTCCGGTCTACTTAGCTGCCCTCAAAGCCAATGCTTATGCTCCCAATTTGGTGTCAGGTGATATTTTGATTACTGCCGATACCGTGGTGATTTGTGAGGATATTTTGTTGGGTAAACCCGAAAGCCTTGTTCAAGCTGCAGAAATGCTTCGCTTCCTTTCAGGAAAGCGTCATGAGGTAATCACCGGGGTTACGCTTTCAACACCAGAAAAGATATCTACGTTCTCAGTTTCTACATATGTGTATTTTAGAGAGTTAACCGCCGATGAGATTACTTTCTATCTTGACCACTTCAGGCCCTTGGATAAAGCGGGTGCTTATGGTATTCAGGAATGGATAGGTTATATTGGAATTGAGAAAATTGAAGGCTCCTACTTTAACGTTATGGGTCTTCCCGTTCAGCGGCTTTATATTGAATTAGAAAACTTTGTGAATAACATAAATTAAAGTAAGTATGAGAAGATTTATAGTGATTCTCGTTGCTGTTTTTATCACTACTGGAACTGCCATTGCCGATGAAGGTATGTGGCTTCCTCTGCTCGTTGGTATGCAAAAGTTGAAGGAGATGAGGGCAGAAGGATTTAAGTTAACGGCAGAAGATATTTACAGCGTTAATCATGCAAGCCTCAAGGATGCCGTTGTTCAGTTTGGTGGTGGTTGTACTGGAGAACTTATCTCCGGTGAAGGGCTATTAATTACCAACCATCACTGCGGATATGGTTCTATTCAGGCCCATAGCACGTTGGATCACAATTATCTTGAAAACGGTTTCTGGGCCATGTCTCAAGCAGAGGAACTACCGAATCCAGGACTGAGTGTGAAGTTTCTTGTCAGCATGGAGGATGTTACCTCTACAGTTTTGCTGGGTATTACCGATACTGTTTCTGAAATAAATCGTGAGAGGCTCATCTCCCAGCGAATAAAGGCATTGAAGGCTGACGCAACCAAGGGCAATAGCTATGTTGTGGAGGTTGATCCACTTTACAATGGGAATCAATATTTCCTGTACACCTACGAGGAGTTTACCGATGTTCGCTTGGTTGGTGCCCCGCCTTCATCAATTGGTAAGTTTGGAGGAGATACCGATAATTGGATGTGGCCTCGTCATACAGGCGACTTCAGCCTCTTTCGCATCTATGCTGGAAAGGATAACAAGCCTGCCCCTTACTCGCCCTCTAACGTTCCCTATAAGCCAAAAAAGTTTCTGGAACTTTCAATTAAGGGAATTAAGGCTGGTGATTTTACGCTGGTGTATGGATATCCCGGACGAACTCAGGAATACATTCCTTCGTTTGCAGTTCGACAATTGGTTGATCAAAGTGATCCTTGCAAGATTGCGCTACGGCAATCTCGTTTGAAAATTATGGGTGAGGCAATGGCCTCTGACCAAAAAGTAAGGATAATGTATGCAGCTAAGTACGCCTCCGTAGCGAATGGGTGGAAAAAATGGATAGGTGAAGTTAATGGACTTTCTCGTAGTAATGGTATTCAGGTGAAGGAAGAGCAGGAGGAAAAGTTTTCCACCTGGGTAAACGGTAACACTGCGAGGACTGCACAGTATGGCATGCTGCTTCCGCAGTTAAAACAGGATTATCAGGAATATGCACCCTTTTCTCATGCTCGTGATTACTACCGAGAGGCAATCGGTTCCATAGAAATATTTAGAGTGGCTGCCCAGTTTGAGCGCTTAGCGCAAAAACTTCAGAAGCAAAGTGAGTTTTCTTCAGTTGATTCTCTAAAGTTGAGGGAATTTAACGCTTACCTGCATACCTTTTATAAGAATTACGATCCAGCAATAGACAGGAAGATTTTGTCCTCGATGTTGAGTGCTTATCTGCAGAATGTTTCAGCTCAGTTTGTTCCCCTAGATATGCTTGCTGCATTCAGGGATGTTCGGCACTGGCCCGATACCATAGCTGCAGAGGTTTTTCAGCGTTCCATGTTTGCAGATTCATTAAAGGCTTTTGCTCTTCTGCAGCAGCTAGACTCAGCCTCTATTAGGGATGTTTCACTCGATCCAGCCGTTAAAATAAATCATGATATCATGGAGATGTACAGCCAGTCCGTAGCACCTTCGCTTGCCCAAATGGAGCAGGATATCAATATTCAATTGAGGCGGTACATGCGCGCCACCATGGAGATGAATCCTAGGCGTACTTTTTATCCCGATGCCAACTTCACCCTTCGCATTGCCTTTGGACAAGTGCAGGGGTATCAACCACGCGATGCCGTGCAGTATGAATTTCAGTCAACCCTCACAGGCGTAATGGAGAAGGATGATTCAACAATATACGATTATGTTGTTCCGCCTAAGTTGAAAAAACTGTACGAAATGAAGGATTTTGGCCGCTTTGGTGAGAAGGGTAAGTTACCGGTAGCCTTTATCGCAACGAATCATACAACCGGGGGCAACAGTGGATCTCCTGTTCTAAATGGAAAGGGGCAGCTAATTGGCGTAAACTTCGATAGGGTTTGGGAGGGAACCATGAGCGACATCATGTTCGACAATAGTCGTTGTCGTAATATTGCCCTCGACGTGAGGTATGCCCTATTTATTATTGATAAATATGCTGGGGCTGGATGGTTGCTCAATGAGATGAAAATAGTTGATTGACAAATAAACCTACTTATATTCAGGTTAATGAGCTCCAATTGGGGCTCTTTTTTTTGGAATTGCGGCTAGATTTATTGAAGAAATATGACATTTCTCATATCGCCAGGTGTTGAATAGTCATGGTAAATATCCTATGGCGAATATAGTTTTATACTTGAAGATCAAAAAGATGAAAAAGTTAATGACGTTATATAAATAACAGTGTTAACGAAATAACAAAAATTCAAATTTAACTAGCATGGCTATGATTGAAACTCGCGATTTAGTAAAGAGCCTAGCCGATTCACACGGTCGGTCGAGGGAAGCGCTAATCCCAATTTTACAGGGTATAATACAGGAGGAGCGATTTATAACTCAGGAGGCAATGACGGAAGTTGCCCGCGAACTCGACATTTCGGCCGCCCAAGTTTACGGCACGGCGACCTTTTACTCCTTTCTTGATACCGAACCGCGTGGAAAGTATGTAATTAGGGTTTGTAAAACCATTACCTGCTCCATGAAGGGAAAAAATGCCATCCTGCAGACCGTTGAGGATATTCTGAAGATTAAGGTTGGAGAAACCACCCTTAACCGGAAATTTTCTCTGCTGGAAACCAACTGCCTTGGTTGGTGTCATAAAGGCCCGGCAATGCTCATCAACGATGAAGCATACACCGAGCTAACCGCCGATAAAGTTCGGGATATTATTTCCGAATACATGAAAAAGTAGAACCATAAATAGAAAGGTAAAATTATCATGACATATACGCATCTGAAACGGGTAGACCTGATATTTGACCAGGATGCAAACCCTAAAGAAATTTTGCAGAAAGCATATTCGCTATCTAACGAGACCATTGTAAAAGAGGTACTTGACAGCGGTCTACGCGGTCGTGGTGGCGCTGGCTTCCCCACTGGTCTAAAATGGAAGTTTACTTCTGAACAGCCAGCCGACGAGCGTTTTGTTGTCTGCAACGCTGATGAGGGCGAGCCTGGAACGTTTAAGGATCGCGAGATTCTGTTTAAGGTACCACATAAAGTTTTTGGTGGAATGGCCATTTGCGGCAAGGTAATTGGTGCAAGGCAGGGCTTTATCTATTTAAGGGGTGAGTATCGGTTCTTACTGCCAAACCTTAAGACTGAGTTGGACACTTTTCACGCAGTGCTGAAGTCACTCAATATTGACTTTAGAATTCAGATTATAATGGGCAGTGGAGCCTACATCTGTGGTGAGGAGAGCGCACTCTTTGAGTCGATGGAGGGCCATCGCGGGGAGCCAAGAAATAAGCCACCATACCCTACAGTGGCAGGTTTTCGAAACAAACCCACGGTTATCAACAACGTTGAGACACTGGTATATGCGTTTATGATCTTGAAACATGGGTCCCAGAAGTTTAAGGACTTGGGCACTACCGATTCCCGTGGTTCTAAGGTATTTTCCGTTTCTGGTGATACCCCAAAGGCTGGCATATATGAGTTGGAACTGGGTATGAGCGTGGACCATTTTGTGGAGGAGTTTGGTGATGGCGATACCAAAGCCGTTCAGGTTGGTGGTGCCTCCGGATTTTGCGTTCCTAGAAAAAAATTCAATGAAACGATAATTGGTTTTGAAGGAGTTCCAACTGGTGGCTCAATGATGCTATTCAATAGTTCTCGCTCAATGTATAACGTGCTGAAGAATTACCTTGAATTTTTTCAGGAAGAATCTTGCGGGCAGTGCACACCTTGCCGTGTTGGTTGTCAGCAGCTGCTTCTTGGAATTGAAGCAGTTAAGCGCGGGGAGAAGCCAATTTCCTACCTCGACCAGCTGCTCAAGCTAACGCAAACAATGAAAATCACTGCCAAGTGTGGACTTGGGCAGAGCGTTGCCAACAGCTTTTCTTCAATTGTGGAGAACTTTAAGGAGGAAATGATTTACTAATTTGAAAATTTCACTGCAATGGTAAAAAAAATAAATCTCAAAATAGATGGTTTGGCGGTTACTGTGGATGAGGGTACTAGCGTTCTCCATGCGGCCGAGCAGCTCAACATTCAAATCCCAACTCTTTGCTATCACAAAGATCTCTGCATTGCGGGAAATTGCCGTGTATGTGTTGTAGAACAGACGGGAGCAAAGGCATTGGTAGCATCCTGTGCAACACCTGCTGCCGAGGGTATGGAAATTCACACTAACACGCTTAAGGTTCGAACCGCGAGGAAGCATGTTATTGAACTACTGCTTTCTGAGCATAATGCGGACTGTACAAAGTGTTTCAAAAATGGTAAATGTGAACTGCAGAACTTGGCTTCGGAGTTTAAAATTTTGGAACCAATGTTTATTGACCTAGTTCCACTGAAGAACTACACCATCGACAGAATGTCTCCCTCAATTATTAAGGACGACAGCAAGTGTATTCGCTGCCAGCGCTGTGTGCGCACCTGCGAGGAACTTCAGCACCTTGGTGCCCTATCGGTAGCTTACAAGGGCGAGCACATGAAGATTTCCACCTTCTACGAGAACTCCATGTACGATGTAGTGTGCTCCAACTGTGGTCAATGCGTTAACCGATGCCCCACCGGAGCGCTCACCGAAAAGAACTACATTGAAGAGGTATGGGATGCCATTTACGATCCTAAAAAGCATGTTGTTGTTCAAACTGCACCAGCCGTAAGAATTGCCCTTGGTGAAGATTTGGGTATACCTGCTGGTGCCATAGTTACTGGCAAAATGGTCTCTGCACTGAGGCGAATGGGGTTTGACTCCGTTTTAGATACCGATTTTACAGCCGACCTTACCATTATGGAAGAAGGGACTGAGCTCTTAACTAGACTTAAGAGAGCATTGGTTGATAAAGATCCTACTGTGAAGTTGCCCATGGCCACCTCCTGCTCTCCAGGTTGGATCAAGTTCATTGAGCATGCATTTCCTGAATATCTCGACAACCTGTCTACCTGCAAGTCTCCGCAGCAAATGTTTGGAGCGCTCGTTAAGACATATTATGCTGAAAAGCGCAAGATTAACCCTGCAGATATCGTTTCGGTATCTATTATGCCCTGCACTGCTAAAAAGTTTGAGGCAGATAGACCAGAAATGCGCTCCAGTGGCTATAAAGATGTAGACTATGTGCTGACTACTCGCGAGCTGGCCATTATGATTAAGCAAGCTGGAATCAATTTTGTAACCCTTCCTGAGGATAAGTGCGATAGCCTCATGGGTGAATCAACCGGTGCTGCCATTATCTTTGGGGCAACGGGTGGTGTTATGGAAGCTGCCCTTCGCACTGCCTATGAGCTGGTTACTGGTAGGGAAGTTCCATTTAAAAACCTCAACATTACTCCAGTTCGGGGTATGGAAGGGGTAAAGGAGGCTACTATTAAAATAGAAAACCCCAAGCCAGAGTGGAAGTTCTTGGATGGTGTTGAGTTAAAAACCGCCGTTGCCCACGGGCTCCAAAATGCCTATGAGCTATTCTCGAGTATTAAAGCAGGTAAGTCCTCCTACCATTTCATTGAGATTATGGCCTGCCCAGGTGGATGCCTTGGCGGTGGAGGACAGCCAATTCCTACTAATCCTGAGGTTAGAGCTAAACGTGCTGCTGCAATTTACCAAGAAGACCAAGGGAAGGCATTGCGTAAATCCCACCTAAACCCTGAGGTTTCAAAAATTTATGCTGAGTTTTTGGGCGCACCGCTTGGTCATAAATCGCATGAGCTGCTCCATACTCACTATAAACCTAGAGCACGGTATTAATTCCAACTTTATAAGCTTAAAAAAAGGCGAGGTTTTCCTCGCCTTTTTTTGATGCTTCAATTATGTTTAATAAGGCAACGCGCTTGTGTGTAATCTTTTATAATTGAACTATATGATGAGAAAGGTTTAGATTTCATTTGCACGAGAAAAATTGAAGAAACGAATCCTTTTAATCTCGTTAGGTCTAATTCCTCGAAGCTCTGCTTCGAAAATTAATTATATTTTTGTTATGTGAGTGACTATATACATAAAAGCCATAATGTAACTGTTATACTGTATCATTTTGTTTGTCCTGCAAAATACAGGCGAGTGGTATTTTCTGATGCAGTGGACAAAAGTTTGAAAGAAATTTGTATAGGTATTTCTGAGCGTTATGAGGTTTCTTTTATCGAGATAGGGACAGATAAAGATCATGTTCATTTTTTGATACAGAGTGTTCCAACGTATAGCCCCACGAAAATAATTCAAATGGTAAAAAGTATAACGGCAAAAGAAATATTTAGGCTTCATCCAGAAGTAAAAAAGCAGCTTTGGGGTGGTGAGTTTTGGACTAAAGGATTTTATGTAAATACAGTAGGTAAGCATGGAGATGAATCTACAATACAAGCGTATGTAAAGGGGCAAGGTCGAGAAAAAGAATATATAAAGATACACAGTCAGCAACTGTCTTTGTTTTAATACCTCGTCAGCTCTGCTGCGAGGTAGTTTATTGTTTGTTGAATAACATTGTTTGCGGTATAACAAAAAATGCAATTTGTTCGTATTTTTACCAGCTGAATCAAAGTAATCAACAGCTATTCTATTATTTCTTTAAGCCAAATTGCAAGAGTATGACCTTGAGGGAGATATGTGAAACAGTGAAAGGTGAGGTGGTGTGTGGTGAGGAGCTGCTGGGCACCGATGTTGAGTTTGCTTTTTCGTCGGATTTAATGAGTGATGTGTTAACCGTTCAGTGCGATAAACTCATTTTGATTACCGGCCTTTCGAACTTGCAGTCTATCCGAACAGCTGAAATGTCTGACATTCCCTGTGTACTCATTGTTAGAAACAAACCAATTACAACGGAGATGGTGGAGCTGGCAAAAGAGTGTGATATTGCCATTCTTCGCTCGAAGAATACCCTTTTTTTTGTAGCCGGAGAGTTGTATAAAGCTGGCTTAAAACCAGTATATTAGACCACGTCATGTCGATGAACTTTGAATATAAGGTTGAGGGGGGAGATTTTGCCCGCGCTGGTTACGCTTCAAGCCAAATAAAAAAGGTTTTGAAGCAGTTGAATGTGGATGTAAAAATTGTGAAGCGGGTGGTGGTATGCTTGTACGAAGCGGAGGTAAATATTGTCGCTCATGCATTCAGGGGAACCATTTTTGCCAACATTGATACCAAAAAGATTGTAATGAGGCTAATAGATGAAGGTCCTGGGATTCCTAATATTCCTCTTGCTATGCAGAAGGGTTTTTCCACTGCCTCTCCGGAAGTTCGGGAGATGGGTTTTGGTGCAGGAATGGGGCTTCCCAATATTGATTTTAACGCCGACAAGTTTGAAATTACCAGCGAGGTAGGTAGTGGAACTACGCTGGAAATAACCATATTATTAAACAGCCAAGAGGCATAGTGTATGGAAAAAATGTTTTTTCACCATGCATTAAAAATATTGAAGGATGTCTGCATCGGTTGCTCACACTGTATGCGGGTTTGTCCTACTGAAGCGTTACGGGTGTTCGATGGTAAAGCTAACCTAATTGAAGATCGGTGCATAGATTGTGGGGAGTGTTTTAGGGTATGCCCAGTGCACGCTATCATTATTGAGCAAGATGACTTTCAACGTATCTTTGATTACAAACATCGCGTGGCCCTTGTGCCTTCGGTTCTAATAGGACAATTTCCAGATGAGATTTCTCCAGGCGAGCTCTATAGCAGTCTCATGGACTTGGGATTTACTTGGGTGTATGAGGTTGAACATGGTGCCACCGTTTTAAATCGGGCGCAGCATGAGTATGAGTCTGCGATCGCGAACAAGCCGCTAATCTCCTCGTTTTGTCCTGCAATTATTCGGCTCATTCAGGTGAAATTTCCCTCTATGGTCGAAAACATAATGCTACTACGGCCACCTCTGGATGTTTCGGCTATATACTGCCGAAAAGTTTTGATGGATAATGGAGCAAAGGAGGAGGAGATAGGTGTTTTTTATATAACGCCTTGTGCAGCTAAGATTGCAGCTATAAAAGCCCCAGTAGGTGAGGGTCGATCGCGAATTAACGGTGTAATTAACATGGACTTTATTTTCAATAGAGTTCACAAGGCGCTCAGGCAAAGGTCAAAGGATGCTGGGGTTGATGTTAACCGAAGCCACCTTGTTTCTAAGGAGATACTATGGAGCCTTACCAATGGTGAGGCCGACCATTCACTAGGACGTTGCTTGGCCATTGATGAGGTTCATAATGTAATCGAGTTTCTCGAAAAGTTGGAAAATGAGGAAATAAGTGATATCGATTTTTTAGAGCTGCGAGCATGTGATCAGAGCTGTGCAGGAGGAGTTTTAACTACCTCTAATCGCTTTCTGACTGTTGAGAGATTAGGTAAAAGAGCTGGCAAAGCTCCATCGGTTGAGGCGAGAGCCGCTTCCATTTCGCGAAGTTCGATTGATACCTATGAGCCATACCTTATGCGTCACATTCGCCTGAGTACAGAAATTAAGCCACGTTCGATGTATATGCTCGACGTGGACATGGCCAAGGCTATGCGAAAAATGCAGCGGGCGAGAAAGGTTATGTGTTATTTACCAGGCGTGGATTGTGGTGTATGCGGTGCCCCTTCATGTCAGGCTTTGGCTGAAGACATTGTCCAAAACCGAGCGACCGTTTCTCAGTGTATCTACGTTCAACGGATGATGGAAAGAACGGGTATGTTAGGGAGTGATCATGCCTACCGAATAATGGAGAAAATTTGGGGCAAGGATAAGTTTATTAAGAATTGTCATAAAAAAGGAGCCGATAATGAAAGTCTCTGATATTGTTAGCCAGCTCAATCTGAAGGTTTACTCGGGAGCGGAAGGCTTAAGCCGTGATGTAATTGGAGGGTATACCTCCGATTTACTTAGCGATGTAATGGGCAATGCTGAAGCAGGTATGGTATGGATTACCTTGCAAACACATAAGAATGTAATGGCTATTGCATCGCTGAAGGAATTGGCTGCTGTAATCCTTGTTGGTGGTCAACAACCCGAGGTTGACACTGCTGAGCAGAGCAATGTTGAAGGGATTCCCGTTTTGGGGACTTCCATACCCACATTTGATATTACAGGTAAACTCTACAATCTATTACATTAAGCAATGAGGGTCTTTAAGGCCGATTTACATCTGCATACGGTACTTTCCCCCTGTGGCTCTCTTGAAATGAGCCCCACGGTGCTTGTTGCCCAAGCAAAGGAAGTTGGTCTTGACGTAATTGCAGTAACGGACCACAATACAACCCTTCACTGTGAGTTGGTGCAGGAACTTGCTCGGGAGGTCGGCATTGCCACCATCCTTGGGGCAGAGGTCACCACAAAGGAGGAGGTTCACTGTCTCACCTTTTTTCCAACACTGGAAGTCCTTTCTATCTTTCAACTTTATCTTGAGCAGAATTACCCCAGCGGCCAGCGAAATAACCCTGCACTGTTTGGCTATCAGGTAGTGGTTGATCGCGATGAAAATATCATTAAGGAGGTTGACGCACCTTTAATTTCTGCACTTACTGTTAGCATAGACAGTTTAGAGAAGGAGGTTCACCGTCTTGGTGGATTGTTTATTCCTGCGCATATTAACAAGACAAAGTTCAGCATTATAAGCCAGCTGGGCTTTATTCCGACCGATTTACCAATCGATGGGGTGGAAATTTCTAAACATACGAGCAAAAAAGAGTTCTTAGGAAGAAACGGTTACCTTAAAAAATATTCCTTTTTGCAAAATTCAGATGCTCACTTTGTTGAAGGTATCGGAGAAGTTTATACATCTTTAATGGTTGAGGAACCTTCCTTTGATGAACTTAAGCTTGCATTAAAAGGAGCCGGAGGTCGCTCCGTAATGGTTGACTGACGTATGAAAGATTTAGCACTACATATTCTTGACATTGCCCAAAACTCCATTCGTGCAAAGGCTACACTTGTGGAGATATCCATTGTGGAGGACATCTTGTTGGACCTTTTATCCATCACCATAAAAGACAACGGTAGCGGTATCTCTTCAGAAAGTTTAGAACACGTAACCGATCCTTTTTATACCTCTCGTACAACCAGAAAAGTTGGTTTAGGGCTCTCGTTGCTCAAGCAAAATGCAGAGAGGTGCGAGGGTTCACTTACCATAAATTCAGCGGTTAACGTTGGCACGGATGTGGTTGCTACTTTTAAACATAGCCATATTGATAGGCCAGTTCTGGGTGACATTGCCGGTGTGGTGGTCATATTAGTTACCTCCAATCCTGATATGGATTTTGTGTATAGCCATCGATACAATCAACAAAGCTATGTTTTTAGTACGATTGAAGTGAGAGAAGTGCTGGAGGGTGTTCCGTTAAGTGATTTATCGGTAAGTCGCTTCCTGAAGGAGATGATTAAAGAGAATTTAGAAGCAATTAAAATAGGCGTGTAGGTTATAAAACATGATTTTTCTGCAAGCTAATGTGAAATCGTTAACATAACTTTGTAGGAAATTTAGGCTACTATAAATACGTTAAATAAGGAGAAACTAGTATGGCACAAATTAAATCGTTGGCCGATTTGAAAAAGTTACAGGCTGGCATGCTGTCGAAGATGGAACTTAGGGAAAAGTCAAATAATCCTGAGAACCGCATTCAAATTAAGGTGGCAATGGCAACTTGTGGCATTGCATCTGGGGCAAAAACCGTAATGGACTTCTTCATCGACCAGTTGGAAAAGCGTGGTATCGATGCAGTTGTAACGCAAACTGGCTGTATGGGTTATTGCTATGCAGAACCAACAATTGAGGTGAAACGACCGGGCGAGGAGCCCGTTGTCTATGGTTTTGTTGACACCAAAAAAGCCGATGAGATTATTGAAAAATTCATTAAGACAGGCGAACTTGTTGATGGAATAATCCCTGTTAACTACGAAAAAATTGACTAACCCCAAGGAGGATACTGTAATGACAAAATATAAAATGCATCTTCTTGTTTGTGGCGGAACTGGATGTCGTGCCTCAGCAAGCGATTTAATTGTTGAAAACCTAAAAAAGGAGCTCGAAGCAAAGGGCCTTCAGAATGAGGTTCAGGTTGTAATGACCGGATGTTTTGGCTTTTGTGAGAAGGGCCCCATTGTTAAGGTGATGCCCGATAATACTTTCTATACTCAGGTTACCCCAAATGACGCTGCCGACATTGTTGCTGAACATGTAATTAAAGGGCGTAAAGTTACCCGGCTTTTATATACCGATCCTAATGCAAAAGAGCATATTAGCGACTCTAAGCACATGGGATTTTACAAAAAGCAAATACGTGTTGCCCTTCGCAACTGTGGATTTATCAATCCTGAAAATATTGACGAGTACATTGCTCGTGAAGGATATATGGCCATTGGTAAGGCGCTTACCGAAATGACACCTCAGGAGGTAATTGACCAGATTAAGAAATCGGGTCTGCGCGGTCGTGGGGGTGGAGGTTTTCCTACCGGAATCAAGTGGGAAATCGCCAGTAAGAATAGCGCTGACCAGAAGTATGTTGTTTGCAATGCCGATGAGGGTGACCCTGGTGCTTTTATGGACCGTTCGGTTCTAGAGGGGGATCCACATTCTGTTATTGAAGCGATGGCTGTTTGTGGTTACTGTATTGGTGCCACAAAGGGATTGGTTTATATCAGAGCTGAATACCCATTGGCTATTACTAGATTGAAAATAGCAATACAACAGGCTCGTGAGTATGGCTTGTTGGGTAAGGGAATAATGGGAAGCTCCTTCGATTTCGATGTGGAGCTGCGCTATGGTGCAGGAGCATTTGTTTGCGGTGAGGAGACAGCCCTTATTCACTCTATGGAAGGACACCGTGGTGAACCTACTGTTAAACCACCATTTCCTGCAGAGTCTGGTTATCTTGGAAAGCCAACCAATGTTAACAACGTTGAGACCTTGGCCAACGTGCCAGTTATTCTCTTGAAGGGAGCAGATTGGTTTGCCAGCATTGGCACCGAGAAATCTAAGGGAACCAAGGTCTTTGCGCTTGCTGGAAAAATTAACAACGTAGGACTTATTGAAGTTCCAATGGGAACAACCTTGCGCGAGGTAATTTTCGAAATTGGCGGCGGCATTAAGAATGGCAAAAAGTTTAAAGCCGTTCAAACCGGAGGCCCCTCTGGCGGATGTTTAACTGAAAAGCACCTAGATACACCCATCGATTTTGACAATCTAATTGCGGCAGGATCAATGATGGGTTCTGGAGGTATGATTGTGATGGATGAGGATGACTGCATGGTGGCCATGGCCAAGTTCTACCTCGAGTTTACCGTTGAGGAATCTTGCGGTAAATGCTCTCCTTGTCGTATTGGCAACAAGCGGTTACATGAGCTACTTGAGAAGATAACCAAGGGAGATGGAACAATGGAAGACCTTGATCGGTTGCGCAATCTGAGCTTGGTAATTAAGGATACAGCATTATGCGGGTTGGGCCAAACTTCGCCAAACCCAGTACTCTCAACTCTTGACAACTTCTACGACGAATACTTGGCTCACGTAAAGGATCATAAATGTCCTGCTGGTCAGTGTAAGAGTTTGATGCAGTATGTTATCGACCCAGAGGCCTGCGTTGGATGTACTGCATGTGCCCGCAACTGTCCGGTTAATGCCATTTCTGGTGAGCGCAAGCAACCTCATGTAATCGACACCGCTGTCTGCATCAAGTGCGGTGCCTGCATCGAGAAATGTAAATTCAGTGCAATCAGCATTCAATAATTTTGGGGGAAAATTGATGGAAACAATTAAGTTGACAATAGATAACAAGCTTATTGAGGTAGAAAAAGGTGCTACCATTTACAAAGCGGCCAAAAAGTTAGGTGTCGATATTCCAGTACTGTGTTACATGGATCTCCATGACCTAGGTATCGAAAATAAGCCTGCCGGTTGCCGCATCTGTGTAGTAGAAGTTGAGGGAAGAAGAAACCTTGCTCCTTCCTGCTCCACCACCTGCACCGAAGGTATGGTTGTTAAAACACATACGCCTCGTGTAATAAATGCTCGTAGAACCGTTTTGGAGTTAATCCTTTCCGATCACCCAAAGGATTGCCTAACCTGCGCCAAGAGTGGTCGTTGCGAACTGCAGGATATGGCTGTTAAGCTTGGTATTCGCCAAATTCCGGGTCAAGAGTTTGCCGAAATGTCTACCTATAGGCTCGACACTTCGCCGGCAATTATTCGCGACATGGACAAGTGCATCATGTGTCGTCGCTGCGAAACCATGTGCAACGAGTTCCAAACAGTGGGTGCCCTCTCTGGTATCAACCGCGGATTTATGGCAGTGGTAGCACCCGCCTTTGAGCAGGACCTTGAAAAATCACCTTGCACATACTGTGGTCAGTGTGTAGCCGTTTGCCCTACTGGTGCCTTAACGGAAGTTGATCACACTCCTAAGGTTATTCGTGCCTTAGCCGATCCAAAGAAAACGGTTATTGTTCAAACTGCCCCAGCCGTTAGAGCTGCCCTCGGTGAAGAATTTGGTCTGAAGGCAGGAACTTTGGTTACTGGTAAGATGACTGCGGCACTGCGTCAGCTTGGTTTCGACTACGTATTTGATACTGACTTTGCCGCTGACCTCACAATTATGGAGGAGGGAACTGAATTGCTCACTCGTCTAGCGCAATTTTTGGGCGGTGATAAGAGTGTAAAACTTCCCATGCTAACTTCGTGCTGCCCAGGATGGGTGAACTTCTTTGAGCATAACTATTCCGATATGCTTGATGTTCCATCTTCAGCAAAGTCGCCACAGCAGATGTTTGGTTCCATCGTAAAATCTTATTTTGCTGAGAAATTGGGCAAAACGAGGGAAGAGTTGGTAGTGGTTTCGGTTATGCCTTGCCTTGCCAAAAAATATGAATGTCAGCGTGACGAGTTTAAAGTTGATGGTAACCCCGATGTTGATTTGTCTATCTCAACCCGTGAACTTGCACACCTCATCAAGGAGTCGAATATAAATTTTGCTGACCTAGCCGAAGAGGATTTTGATCGTCCGATGGGTGAATCAACCGGGGCATCTGTAATTTTTGGAACAACTGGTGGAGTTATTGAAGCTGCTGTTCGTACAGCATACGAATTGCAAACCGGAAAGAAGTTGGAAAGATTAGATTTTACAGAGCTACGTGGTTTAGAAGGTATTCGTTCCGCAACAATTGACTTTAATGGGTTGCCAATTAACATTGGTATTGCGCATGGACTGGGTAACGCTAGAAAATTATTGGATATGGTAAAAGCTGGCAAAGCTAACTTCCATGCCATTGAGGTTATGGCATGCCCAGGTGGTTGCATTGGTGGTGGTGGACAGCCTCTTCACCATGGTAACTCATCAATCCTTAAAGCTCGCCAGGAGGCACTTTACCGCGAGGATGCAGGTAAACCAATTCGTAAATCGCATGAGAACCCATACATTATTAAACTTTACGAAGAGTATTTGGGAAAGCCAATGAGTGAAAAGGCACATCACTTACTGCATACCGCCTATTTCGATAAGAGCAAAAAGGATATTTTTATTTAATGTAAGGAGGAACGGTAAATGTCACATATAAAAATCGAACTAAAGAAAGAGGACGTTGCAAAGCTCAAGGAGATTTGTAAAGCGTTTAACAATGAACCAGGGGAGTTAATTAATGTGCTGCACAAGTCTCAGGAATATTTCGGTTATCTTCCGGCGGAGGTTCAGGAGATCGTGGCCGAGGAGTTGAGCATACCCGTTGCGAAGGTTTATGGCGTGGTAACTTTTTACTCCTTTTTCACCATGCTTCCCAAAGGACAACATCCCATTTCTGTTTGCACCGGTACTGCCTGCTACGTTCGTGGTGCTGAAAAGGTATTAGATGAGTTTAAGCGCATTTTGAGCGTAAATGTTGGACAAACCACTCATGACGGAAAGTTCTCACTGAGCTGTCTTCGCTGTGTTGGTGCCTGTGGATTAGCGCCAGTGGTAATGATTGGCGAAAAGATTTATGGCCGTGTTTCGCCTGATGGTGTCAAGGATATTCTCAAGGAATACGAGTAATTTTAGCATTGTTAGATATGGGGGGCTGCTGAACGCAGCCCTTTTTTTGTTAAAACGTGGTTGGAGATGGTAAATTGGCCTGATTCTTGTTAAAAGCAAAACATGATAGTTTAAACACTATTTGACAAAACGGTTCGTAAAAGTGATATTTGTTAATTTTTGCCATACGAATACTAAGTTTTGTGAATATTCTACCATATTATTTTTGCTTTTCCTCCCAATAAGGGTAATTTCGTATAGAATTTTAACTGCATGACCATGTTTTCATCAATGTTTCTTATGGCTGAGAAGGGAGTTAACCGACTTGGAAAAGTGCTAGTTCCCACATGGGTTGTAATGAATATTGATATTATCTTAGGGCTAATGGCAATATTTGCCTCCTACCTGCTCAGGTTTAACTTTAACATTCCTTTTTCCACCCTCAACAATATTACACTTGCAATAGTTCTTTACTTTTTTGTACGCGTTTCCTCGCTCTACCTGTTTGGTATCAATAAGATGTACATTCGTTATACCAGCATGAAGGACTTAGTTCGACTGGTCTTGGCCATCTTTGTTGGCAATACATTCTTCTTCTTTATCAACTACGGTTTTATATTGGTTTCAGGTAGAGGATTAGTTCCCATTTCCATCATATTAATTGATTTTTTTATTGCCTCCTACCTATTAATAGCATCTCGAATATTTGCAAAATTCTTCATTCAAAACATTCAGAGGGAGGGGAGCAAGCCAGCGATAAATGTTCTACTCTATGGAAGGGAGCACTTTGCTGTTTCGCTGAAGCGTGCATTGGAATCGGATATGAAATCGAATTACAAGGTTGTAGGCTTTGTGCACCATCATTCAAGGATTTACAAAAAGACGATTGAGGGGCTTAGCATTTTTGATCTTTCAGAACTCGATAACCTTATTTCAACCTTCTCTGTAGCTGAGTTGATTTTTGCTGATAACGATATCCCTGCGGAGTATAAAAATATGGTTGTTCAGAAATGCCTAAACCGCGGGGTTCGAGTTAAAAGTATCAAAAACTTTATAGAGTTAACCGTGGATAACACTCGCTTACCTCGGCTGAATGAAATCAAAATTGAAGATTTGCTCGAGCGCGATCCAATACACTTAGATGTTCAGAAAATCTCCTCTTCTTTGAAGGGTAAGACAATACTTGTAACTGGTGCGGCTGGCTCAATTGGGAGCGAAATTGTAAGGCAGGTTTTCTCCTTTAACCCAAGTCGATTGATACTGCTTGACCAAGCTGAAACTCCGATTTACTTTATAGAGTTGGAGTTGAGGGGAAACTATCCACATCGTGCCGATCAAATTGAGGTGGTTGTTGCGGATATTACCGATCCTCTCATGATGCGACACCTTTTTGAATCCCAGCGGATTGATGTCGTTTTCCACGCTGCCGCTTATAAGCACGTCCCCTTAATGGAGAATAACCCCAAGGAGGCAATTAAGAATAACATTATTGGAACTAGGTTAATGGCCGACCTGTCCATGCAATTTGGCGTGGAAAAATTTGTTATGATCTCTACGGACAAGGCTGTTAATCCAACAAATATTATGGGGGCTACCAAGCGGGTTGCTGAGATATACATACAGTCCCTTGACGGGATTTCTCGAACACAGTTTATTACAACCCGGTTTGGTAACGTTTTAGGATCGAATGGTTCTGTAATACCCTTGTTTAAGAAGCAGATCGAATCGGGCGGACCGGTTACCGTTACCCATCCCGATGTTACCCGTTATTTTATGACCATACCTGAGGCGTGTCAGCTTGTTTTGGAGGCTAGCGTTATGGGCCATGGAGGGGAAATATTTATTTTTGATATGGGCAAAAGCATTAAAATAATTGACCTTGCAAAAAATATGATTCGGTTGGCTGGGTATAAGGTTGGAAAGGATATTCAGATTATTTATACAGGCCTAAGACCAGGGGAAAAACTTTACGAAGAGTTGTTAAATAGCGGTGAAAATACCTTACCTACCTATCATTCTAAAATACTGAAAGCAAGTGTAATTAAAATGGATCATGGTGTTATTGCCAACCTTTTGCATGCATTGCACAGCCGACTTTCGGAGGATGTGGATAGTTTTGTGCTAGTTTCAAAATTGAAAGATATTGTTCCTGAATATAGAAGCCAGAACTCGGTTTACGCTATTCTGGACAAGGAGCCGCATGCCGATCGTGGCGGAAAGTTTAAGCGTACACCAATAGTTGTTGCAGGGAGTAACTCTGGGGAGTAGTAACCTGCATCGGCTCAAGTAATGCATTGATTGTTGTTGTTGTTTATGAGCACTAGCATTTTAAATAATTCAGCCAAGTTAGATTAGAGGAAGGAGATGCTCACCTCTTTTAAAAACTTCTCCTCAAGAATCATTGCCATGCGCTTAATCACAGTTCTTCGAATTTCCAACTCAACCGGGAGGCTTGGATCTTGATGCGCCTCGTTTATTCTTGTTCCCACAATAAACTGGATTTTGTCACTTTCGAGGAGCAGTTTTGTAATTGAGTCTGCAGGCCCCTTGCCAAGTTGCGTTGTATCATTGTAACCATCTAAAATTTCGTTTGTTTTTCCAAGAGTCAATATCCCTTCGGTTATCAAATCTGCTCCTTCCATGTGAGAAACTGGGGGCAACTCTGGGTCTATAAACTCAAAGCTGTCCTCGATTGTTTGGTTGAGTTCTCGAGCTAGGATATCGCTTGTAGTGGCTCCACAAATTATTTTCTTTCCGTTGAATTCCTTATATTTTTTTGCAAGTTTCTTGTCATTTTCCAAGTCGTATGGCGGACCAGTGCAAATGAGAAGTTTGCGTGGCTCCCGGAAGTAGATAACTGCGCAGCTTGTATCGTCCTTGGAGTGGTAGCCATCGTTGACGTAGGCCATATTAACCACCTTGGAGGATAGCTTTGTGGCTGAAATGTCAGGTTCAGCTTTAACCATTCTGTGCGCAAAGGCATTGGCGTTTTCAACTCCCCAACCGAATGGGTAATCTTCGGAGCCCATCCCTGATTGGGCAACTCCATCGCTCCATACGACAATACGGTCCTCCTTCTCCGGTCGAAAGATGCAGCTTCGAAGTTCTTTACCCGCGTTTTTTTCGCTCTGAAGTATTATGCATTGCCATTGTGGATCGAAGGGTTCACTCCCTCGCATTATAAAGCATTGTGGATTGTCATACTCCAAAATCTGAACTTCACCATCATGTGCAATATCAATAATGGTGAAAGTGGCGTAACTCATTTTTCGGATGCTACACACCGGTAAGGTGTTCATTATGATTTCGGCAATGGTATATACATCCTTGTGTTCCTTGGTAAAGTTCAGCGCCATGGTGGAGGTAAGAGTGGCGAGCATATTGGCTTTTACGCCATGGCCCATGCCATCGGAGAGAACAACTATGGTTCTATCTTCCCCTTTCACACGTTGGGATAGAAAAACATCACCACAAATACGCTCTCCTTCGTGGTTTTTTTGCTGATAGCCAACTTCGATAAAAAACTGGTCGTTCATAGCTACCTCTTGGTGGGTCCTTCTTTGAATGCTTTAATAATTGAGTTGAGCATCTGCTCTGTTTCCGAAGCACCTTCACCAAGCAGGAAACCAATATTTTGAACCATAGACAGATTTTTGTCAATAACGTCGGTTAAGCGCTTAAGAACCTCCTCTTTACGAACTTCTGGCGCGTACATATCGCGTAGGATTGCACCCACTATGCTACCCTTTTTTATGGTAAACACCGAAATGTTTAGAAGCACCTCCTTGTAATTTAGGTCGCGGTTCATAACGTCCTCCCCATTTTGCAGCACGTAGGAGAACTGATTGTAGATGTTGTAGGGCAAAAGTGTTTTTAAGTCGCCGCCCACCAGGCCAGGAATTATTTCGCTGATTTCCAGTGCATCATCACCTAGGAGATCTATAAAACTTTGATTGGAGTGAACAATTTTCAGCTTTTTGTCAGCAATTACCACCGCTGAGGGAAGCTTTTGCAGCATGGCATTAACCGTTTCCATTGCCTCTTTGGCCGATTGCTGCTCCAGCCTTGATGTTTTTTCCGATTCGCGCAGGGCGTCCTGGGTTTTGGCCAGCTTTTCATTGGTGGTTTTCAGCGTTTTGATATACTCCTGCCGGTTTTTCAAGGTGTAGTTAAGGCACATATCGGTATGGGCCAACCCTTTTGAGACGGCAACTGCAAAATCGCGGCATGAGTCGTAACCACAGGCACCGCAGCCCGATTCTCGCTTGATAAACTCTTTGCCCACCACCTTGAGGACCTCCTTGATTCTCTCCTCTGATGGCTCCTGAATGCGCTGGTCATTACTGGAATATATTGCGGTGAAGTCGTGGGTCAAATGTTTGGCCATGGCCTTTTCCCACTTTTCCTTGTCGAATTTCTTAAGCCTCTTCTTAGCATAGTCTATGGTTATAGAGCGGCGAATGAACTGTCTACCTCCATATGATGTTCCAGGACCCATGATACAACCTTCACAATAAAAGAGGTTGAAATGGCGTCTGATAGCATCAACGTTTCCTTCAAACTCTCTCATGCTTTCCAATACATTATTTCTACCTTCGGTGGTAATAACCTGCCCTGTGAGTAGATCTTCGCTTATATCTACTGCTTGAATTAGGCCATTGCTAATGGGGTATGACGAACCTTTGTAGCCTATTGGCTCATCGAATTCGGAAAATTCAAGCATATTCTCATTGATCTTGAATTCTTGAAAAAGTTCTCTAAGCTCTACAAAGGTTAGTACTGAGTCAATTCTACCATCGTCGGAAAAAAGCAGTGCTTCGTCCTTATTGGCAATGCAGGGGCCAATGTAAACAACCTTTACATCGTCGCCATACTCTTTCCTAATCACCTTGGCGGTGGTTATCATTGGCGAGACGATGGGAGCCAAATTGCTGAGCAGGTTGGGATGAAATTTTTCTACAAGCTGAACAATTACGGGACAAGTGGTGGTGAGGTAGTATTTTCCGTTAAAATTCTCAAACAATTCTTTATACTTCTGGGCAACAAGATCTACTCCAAAACTTACCTCACAAACATAGGTAAAGCCTAGCGAGCGGATCATTTGCACAAATTTCCGATAGTCTGTTATGTCCACAAATTCACCAGAAATACTGGGAGCGCAAATTGCCGCCGCCTTGCCGCCCGATTTTAGAATTTCCTTGGCCTCCTCCTTCGACGAGCGATAGTTAATGGCCTCCACAGGGCATATGTTGAGGCAGCTTCCACAGCCGATACACCTGTCGGATATTATGTGGGCAATATCCTCGCTGGGTTTTACTTCGATGGCTTTTACAGGGCACACCCTAACGCATGCGTAGCAACCAATGCAAGTGCTGTCGTTTATTGAAAAGAGCTCCATTTCGCTACTGTTTAATGCCAAATGCTTTGTTTAAAATTTCCTGAACCATGCTTGGTGTCACCTGTCTATACTCTATATCGTTTACCTTAATAATTGGTCCGTCGCTGCAGTTTCCAAAACAATGTCCCCCATGAAAGAACGCACTATTCTTCAGCCCTTTTGCTTCTAGATATCCGTTGATTTCCTGCATAATTGCCTTGTTGCCCCTTGAAAAGCAAGAACTTCCCAGACAGATAACAATTTCGACATTATTTTCGATATTCGACATTTACTACTCTATTTCTACACTTATACCTGAATCTATGACCGAGTCAAATTTACGATTTTTTATGAAGCAGAAGCAATCTGTTATATTTTGAACAGAACTGGAAAGTGTTTTATTTAAAAGGCTTTTAAATAAGATGTGCTGCATAAAAAACTCTCTCTCTCATGGCGTATTTCGTTAAAAAAGATATAATTTTCACGGCAATCGACATGCCTGTTAATGTTATTCAATAATCAGTGCTAGTGAATTCTCACCTTAAGTACTATGGGCGAAATTGATATTAATGAGATTCTTGATAAGCACCGTCACCATGGGAGCGAGAGCCTAATTCCTATTCTGCAAGAGATTCAAGATAAGGTGGGCTTCATTCCAGAGGATGCCATCGAAGAGGTTGGCCTGATGCTAAAAATTCCAGCGGCCAAAATTTTTGGGCTTGCCACATTCTATAACCAGTTTCGTTTTGGACCAAGGGGGAAGTTTCATATTGTTCTCTGCAATGGAAGTGCATGCCATATGGTTGGCTCAACCACCTTACTTGAGCATATTGAAAAGGACCTTAAAATTAAATCGGGTCAGACTACCCGTAACGGTTTATTTAGTCTTGAGGTGGTTCCCTGTATGGCAGCGTGCTCCGAAGCTCCATTGATGGTTGTAAATGGAATTTTTTACTCCAAGTTGACACAGTCTGGTGTGAAAGAAATACTTGAATCAATACGCAAGTCTCAATAGCTATGACCACAAATACCTGTGACTACAGCAGTCAAATCCAGATGATACGTGACATTCTCCTTTCGGAGGAGAGTGCGTCCATGGCTTTGTGGAACGAGCAACGACCATTCATTAAGTTCGATAAGGTCACTCGACCTGTGATATTTGTTTCTATAGGCTCCCATGCAATTGTTTCCGGTGCCGAAAGTATCTTGTCCGCTATTACTGCTTATGTGCAGGAGCAAGCTATTGATGCCGACGTGGAGGTGGTTGGTAGCTATGGGCTTTTTAGCCTTGAGACTCTGGTTGAGGTTCAGCTCCCAGGGATGGCGCGCGTAGCCTTGAAACAGATAAAGCCAGAGGATGTGGGAGTGTTGCTTGATAGCGTTCTCAATCGTTTTTTGCCTGATGGGAAAGCCGTGTTTCAGCATCGAAGCGATTTGCACCAGGCTTGGCCAAATGTGCCTTTTTTCGATGAGCATCCCTTCTTTTCGAAGCAGCATAGGGTTGTTCTTGACCTTTGCGGTAAGTATAATCCAGTATCGCTTCCACAGTATGTTGCCAACGGTGGGTTCTTCTCTTTTGCTAAGGCCATCCGAAGTTACACTTTCTCCGACATTTGCGATATTATTGATAGAAGTGACCTGCGTGGTAGAGCAGGTGGAGGTTTCTCAGCTGGGAAGAAGTGGCGGATGGCTCTGGAGGTAGCCGCAGAGAGCCGCTACGTTATTTGCAATGCCGATGAAAGTGACCCTGGTGCCTTTATGAACAGGCTTCTGTTGGAAGGTTCTCCTTTCAGAGTCCTTGAGGGAGTGGCTCTTGCAGCCTATGCCAGCGGTGCCAATCGCGCATTTATTTCAACAAGAAATAGGTATTCGCTTGCGGTGAGTAGGCTTGAAGAGGCAATTGCCACCCTGCAAGAGGTTGGTTTGCTTGGAGAGAATATCCTTGACAGTGGCTATAACTTAGTAATTAAAGTTAAGAAGGGCCCTGGAGCATATGTTTGTGGTGAAGAAACGGCCTTGATTAGGAGTTTAGAGGGTAAGCGAGGTATTCCTTCCTCTAAACCACCATACCCAACAACCGCTGGGTATAAGGGTAAGCCTACCGTGGTGAACAACTTGGAAACCTTGGCGAATGTGCCGTTGATACTTTCAAAGGGGCCAGATTGGTTTCGCTCATTGGGTACCGAGACTAGTAAGGGAACTAAAATTTTTGCACTTAGTGGAAAATGTGCGGAGACATGTGTGGTAGAGGTTGAGATGGGAACATCTTTAAATTCGTTACTTGACTTGGCTGGAGGAATGGCAGGAGAATCTACGTTGAAGGCAATACAAATTGGTGGACCTTCGGGAGCTTGTATTCCGCCCTCCCTTATGGCACTCAAAGTAGATTTTGAGGAGCTCAAGGAGAATGATATCCCAATGGGGAATGGAGGAATTTTAGTATACGATGAGAAAACCTGTATCCCCGATATGGTAAAGTTCTTTATGGGCTTTATACAGAATGAATCCTGTGGAAAGTGTATTCCTTGTAGGGAGGGATCACAACGGATGTTGGAAATATACCAGAATATAACTAGGCGGCCAGTAACAGAGGAGGGCCATAATACACTAGAACGATTTAAAGGGGTGATACAGTTGGAGGGGCTGGCTGAGGTGATGAAGGATACCTCTGCCTGCGGACTGGGGCAAACATCGACATATCCTGTGCTCACCACCTTAAAGTATTTTAGAGAGGAGTATGAAGAGCATATTTTTGATAGGCACTGCAGGGCTGGTGTATGCAAGGACCTACGGGTGTATCAGATCGATTTGGATAAGTGCACTGGCTGTACGGCGTGTGTTAAAAAATGCCCAGTGAACGCCATTGCTGGTTCTCCTCGGATGCCTCATTACATTGTTTTAGACAAGTGCATTGCTTGTGGTGTTTGCCTTGATACGTGCATGTTTGGTGCAGTAGTAACCCATTAGAAATTTGTAGGGACCATGGTTTTCAATATTGAAGTTAATGGGAAAGAGATTCAGGCTAGAAGGGGTGAAACCATTCTGGATGCGCTAAGCCAAAATGGAATTAAGGTTCCTACCCTATGCAACATGAAGGGGTTTACCCCAACAGGAGCCTGTAGAATTTGTGTTGTTGAGGTAGAAGGTAAGGAGGGGCTTGTTCCTTCTTGCTCCCATCCTGTGGAGGAGTGGATGAAAATTAAGACGCACACTCCGAGGGTAATTCGGGCGAGGAAAACTATTGTTGAGCTGCTTCTCTCCAACCATCCGGACGATTGCCTTTATTGCGAGCGAAACGGAAGTTGTGAATTGCAAGATCTTGCAGTTGAGATGAATATTCGGGAGCGTAGAATAACCGGAAAGAAGCGGAGGCACAAGTTAGACCAGAGTAGCCCTAGCATTGTTCGTGACACCGCAAAGTGCATTCTATGTGCCCGATGTGTGAGAGTTTGCGATGAAGTGATGCAAGTATCCACGCTGGAACTGATGAACCGAGGCAGTAAATCGTTAGTATCTACCGCTCTGAACAAGGACATTAACTTTTCCTCCTGTATTTTTTGTGGACAATGCATAATGGTATGTCCAACTGGAGCGCTACACGAAAAGTCTAACCTAGGTGAAGTACTCAATGCCCTTAATGATCCTAACATGGCAGTAGCGGTGCAGGTGGCTCCTTCAGCTTCAGTGTCTGTGTCGGAGGAACTTGGCTTCAAACAGGGCCGGGATATTAGTGGTGTGCTTGTTGCCACGCTGCGAAAAATAGGATTTCGCTACGTGTTTGAGACTGGTTTCGGTGCCGATGTTGCCTCCATGGAGGTGGCCAGCGAGCTCCAAACTCGTATTGAGAGTACTGAGCAATTACCATTGCTTTCATCGTGTTGTCCTGCTTGGGTTAAGTATATAGAGCAGTTTCAACCGGCCCTTTTGCCGCTTCTTTCCAAAGTTAAATCACCACAGCAGGTCATGGGAGCAATAATAAAGGAGCACTGGGCTCAGGAGGCGGGAGTCAATTCTCAGAAACTCTTTTCGGTAGCCATAATGCCTTGCACCGCAAAAAAATTTGAGGCGCAGAGAGAGGAGATGACCCACAAAGGAATTTCAGATGTGGATGCGGTTCTAACAACTCGAGAATTGCTGAAACTTATTAAGCTATACGGTATTGACGTTCAAAATATCGATGCGCAATTGCCAGACAATCCCTTTTCGATTCGATCATCGGCCGGAAAGCTTTTTGCTGCTTCTGGCGGCTTAGCCGAATCAGTAGTTCGCACATTTCACTACAATATGTCAGGCAAAGATTTGAAAGGTTTTAAGGTTGCTCAGTTCCGTAATGTGCAAGGCTTTAAGAAGTTTGATATTTCAGTTGGGAATAAAACCATAAAAGTTGGAATTGCGAATGGAATGCGGGGTGCCGTGACCATGCTTCAGGAGATAGCAGCAGGTAAGTCCGATCTGCAATTTGTAGAGGTAATGGCTTGCGAGGGGGGATGTTTACAAGGTGGTGGACAACCTCTTGTAACCGACGATCGGGAGAGAAAAGTGAAGGCAAAAACCATCTACGACATTGATGAAATGGAGATTATTCGGGTTCCTTATAAAAATCCTGCGGTGGCAGAAATTTATGCCAAATGTCTTGGTGCCCCTGGAGGGGAAAGAGCTAAGCAGCTGCTATATACACGTTTTACTCAACGGAATGTACTTTTGTAAATACAATGAGCATCTCTGAAAAACATAAAGGGTTGGTTTACACCATTAAGGAACTTTGCCGGGTGTGCTATACCTGTGTTAGGGAGTGTCCCTCCAAGGCCATTAAAATCATAAATGGGCAGGCGGAGGTAATGCAGGAGCGATGCATCGGCTGTGGCAACTGCATTAAGGTTTGTAGTCAGGATGCTAAGGTATTTGTTCAATCGCGGCTAGAGGTTCGCGACCTGCTGAGGTCTACCCATCGTGTAGTGGCCATTGTAGCCCCTAGCTTTCCTGCCAGTTTTACCGACATTGGTGATAGCCGTAAGTTCGTAGGAATGGTGAGAGCGCTTGGTTTTGACAATGTATGCGAGGTGGCTTTTGGTGCAGATCTGGTTGCCAAGCAATATAAAAAATATCTTGAGGAGGATGCCGAGCGTGGTTTTATCTCCTCTGATTGTCCTGCAATAGTGGACTACATTAGGTATTACCATCCTTCATTAGTTAGCCACCTAGTCCCTGTGGTTTCACCCATGGTAGCCATGTCAAAAGTGGTAAAGGAGGTTTACGGTAACGATATTAAAGTTGTATTTATAGGTCCCTGCATTGCAAAAAAGGATGAATCTTATGAGGTTGATGAAGTTCTTACATTCAGGGAAATTCGAACCATGTTTGATAATGCCGGAATTTCTGCCGATAGCGTTGAACCATCCGAGTTTGATCCACCAAAGGCTGGGCGCGGTGCAATATTCCCAATTACTCGAGGCCTTATTCAAACTGTAAATATTCCAGATGATCTTTTCGAAGGCAATGTTATTGTAGCCGACGGCAGGGTTAATTTTCAACAGGCAATTAAGGAGTTTGAAAGCGGAAATATTAGTAATGTGAACCTTGAGTTGCTGTGCTGCGAGGGGTGTATTATGGGACCGGGTATGCCTCCAGGTGGCTCACCATATGAGCGGAGAACGCATATCAGCAGCTATGTGCGCAATAAACTTCGCAATGAACAGGACATGCTTCAATGGGAGAAGAATGTTGAGCACTTCTCGCACATTAACCTTGATGTTGAATTTTTTGCACACGATCAAAGGCTAGCTCAGCCATCGGAGGACGATGTAGCCAAGGTTTTGGCTTCCATGGGTAAGTTCTCCGCTCGTGATCATCTTAACTGTGGTGCCTGTGGCTACGACACCTGCCTCGAGCACGCGGTGGCTATAGTGGAAGGGTTGGCAGAGGTGGAGATGTGCCTGCCATACTCCATTGATGAACTGCACTCTACCATTAAGAATCTCGCCATTTCCAATGACAAGTTGGCTACCATTCAACAGGCATTAAAGCAGAGCGAGAAGTTGGCTCACATGGGGCAACTGAGCGCCGGTATTGCCCATGAGTTGAATAACCCGCTGGGCGTATTGATTATGTATACCAATATTTTGCTTGAGGAGTGCAAGGAGAATGATCCAAACAAGCAGGACTTAGAGCTGATTGCTACGCAGGCTGAACGGTGTAAAAAAATTGTGAGTGGATTATTGAATTTCGCACGAAAGAATCAGGTCCGATTCGATGATGTTGATATAGAGCGGTTGACCGAAGACAGTTTAAATTCCGTTGTGGTACCTAATTCCATTTCCACGCGAGTAGTCAACAAAACTGAAAACCCAATCGCTCAAATTGACTATGATCAAATGATGCAGGTGCTCACCAACCTCAATAAAAATGCGATTGAAGCGATGCCGGAGGGAGGTACACTGGAGATTGTGGTAGAGGATACCCCTGAAACTGTTATTTTTAGGGTTAAAGATACCGGTCATGGTATTGCTCAGGAGGATATGGATAAGCTATTTACCCCCTTTTTTACCACCAAGGAGGTTGGCAAAGGAACTGGACTGGGATTGGCAACCTCCTACGGGATTGTAAAAATGCATAAAGGGAAGATTGAGGTTCGTTCGAATTCGGACAAGGAAAAGGGTCCTACAGGGACAACATTCAGTATTATATTGCCACGTAAACCATAGAACGCAAAAGTTATGGGTGCTACAGATAAGTTGATTTTTATTGCGGACGATGATGAAGACTATTTGTTTCAGCTTAGAACCATGGTTGAGGGATTTGGTTTTCGTGTTGTCGTTGCAGAAAGTCAGCGAGAAGCCGAGGAAATGCTCCAGCTGGTGAAGCCTGATTTAGCCATTTTCGACCTGATGATGGAAAGCGAGGATAGCGGTTTTATTCTTAGCTATAAGTTGAAGAAGCGGTATCCTGATGTTCCCGTCATAGTTGCTACTGCTGTCTCATCGGAAACAGGAATAAGCTTTGGTGTGGGTTCCGACGAGGAGCGTAAGTGGATAAAGGCCGACCTCTATTTGGAGAAGGGGATCCGTGCCGACCAGCTGCACAAGGAGCTAGTTAAATTGCTTAAGCTATAACCATGGATAAACTGAAGGTTTTGGTTGTGGATGATGAGCCGGGCATTCGTTCGGGAATTAATCGCATTCTAGGGAAGTTTACGGTAAGTTTCCCCTTTCTCGAAGACGATATAGCGTTCGATCTCATTGAAGCCTCAACCGGTGAAGAGGCAATGGATGTGGTTAAGAGTCAGCCGGTAGACATTGTGCTGCTCGATAATAAATTGCCAGGGATTCAGGGTGTAGAGGTGTTGGACTACATTAAATCAAACTGTCCAGACACCTTGGTGGTGATGATAACCTCCTATGCATCGTTGGAGTTGGCAGTAAATGCTACCAATAAGGGGGCGTACGATTTTGTGCCAAAACCCTTTACTCCTCAGGAGCTGAAATCGTCGATGGAGAGCATTACAAAGCACCTTTTTCTAAAGCGGATGACAAAAACGCTGAAGAAGGAGGGCAAGCAGATACGCTTCCAATTTTTAACGGTTCTTTCACACGAGCTAAAGGCACCGTTAAATGCGGTAGAAGGTTATTTACGTTTGATGCAGGAAAGGCAAGCCGGAGATGATATTGCGGCCTACGACAAGATGATCGAGAGATCCCTAGATCGAGTTAAGGGAATGCGGAACTTAATTATGGATTTACTTGACCTAACACACATCGATTCAGGCAAAATGAAGCGCGAAGTTAAGTTTCAGGACATTGAGCCCATTGTTCGAACTTGTATGGACACGGTAATGCCATACGCAATCCAGATGGATGTTAAGGTGGATGGAGCTTGGCCCGATGAAGTTTATATGGATGCCGACAGTGATGAAATTGAAATTATTCTTAACAATCTGTTGTCGAATGCAGTAAAGTATAATAAACCGGGGGGTAAGGTTCATTTCTCCATCTTGAGGGATGCAGAAAACGTTACCATTAAGGTTGAGGATACGGGGATAGGAATAGCGCAGGAAGATACCAACCACCTTTTTGACGAGTTTATGCGGGTGAAGTCGCCTGAGACTAAAAATATTAGTGGGAGTGGCTTAGGCCTTTCCATTGTGAAGCGCATTGTAAAATTTAATGATGGGAAAATTGCGGTGGATAGTAAACCTGGAATAGGAAGTGTTTTCACTGTTACACTACCCGTTGCGTGTAAACCAAATTAGCGTATATTTGCCCATATGAAGCTACCTGAAAGAACAATTGAACGACTTTCGACGTATCGTCGGACGTTGCTTTCCTGTTTGGAAAATGGGAAAACACATATATATTCCCACGAACTAGCCAAGTTGCATAGCATAACGGCAGTTCAAGTTCGTCGAGACTTAATGCTCATTGGCTTCTCCAGCCAAACCAAGAAGGGTTACGACGTAAAGGAACTCATCGATGTGATTGGGAAAATCCTCGATAGCCGTGTTGCACTTAATGTTGCGGTTATTGGTATGGGAAATATGGGTCGAGCCATTACGACCTATTTTAATGGAAAGCGCAGTAAACTTCGGATTGCAGCAACTTTTGATGTTGACCCGCTTAAGGTTGATCGCGTTATTTCAGGCGTTAACTGCTACCATATCAGGGATTTTATGAGTATCGTTCAGAAGGAAAATATCTCCATTGCCATAGTTACCTCCCCTCCCGATACCGTTAAGCAGCTAGCCGAAATTATTGTAGGTGCAGGTATTCGCGGCGTACTCAACTTCACCACCATTCCTCTCAATATTACCTCCAACGTTTACCTCGAAGAGTTCGATATGATTACCTCGCTTGAAAAGGTGGCCTACTTTGTAAAGGAGATTGACGGCGGGTTAAAGATGGATAACTAGCAGCAGCTATGAAGGTTCATTATGGTTTTGAGGAGCTGGGCACCATACGGAATCCAGTGGTTACCACAGGATCATTTGATGGCGTTCATGTTGGGCATAAAACCATTATTAGCCGAATAAACGAAATTGCCAAGGAGATTAATGGGGAGTCAGTTCTCATTACCTTCTATCCCCATCCACGCAAGGTACTTTACCCAGAAACTGAAGGTAAAGATCTTCTCTTTATTAACTCCCAAAAGGAAAAGTTGGAATTGCTGGCCAAGTCGGGACTTGACCATTTAGTTATAGTTCGATTTTCCTTGGAGTTTAGCAAGATTACTTCCGAAGAATTTATTAAGGGGATACTGCTTGGAAAGCTACACGCTAGGTGTATTGTGGTTGGCTTTAACCACCACTTTGGACACAACCGGGCTGGCGATTACGAATATCTTTATAGGTTGAGTAAAGAGGAAGGATTTAGGGTTGAGGAGATTCCTGAGCAGGATATTCAACACGAAACAGTTAGCTCAACAACCATACGTAAAGCACTTCAAGATGGTAGAATACAGCGGGCAAATGCCTACCTTGATCACTTTTACATCATTGTTGGCGGCTTAGGCAAGGGGCACCACATTTTTTCGGAAGCAAATTTTCCAATGCTTACCGTGCAGCTCGAGGAGGTGGGCAAGCTCATTCCTCCCGATGGAGTTTATGCAGTTGGCGTTGAGTGGGGTCCCAGTAGGTTTAAGGGACTTGCCGTTATTTCCCGCTCAATTGCTGATTCCGGACCATTCGGAGTAACCGTTCAAGTGCATATTCTCAATTTCGACAACCATTTTCCCGATGCCGATGCCATTGTACTATTCCATAAGCGCGTTAGAGAATCGTTCGACACTTCTACCCCAGAGATAATTGGCCGACAGCTTACCAATGATTTGGAATACGTCCATGAGCTAATATTTTAGCCCTAGACCTGTCCAAAAGCATAAAAAAAAGTTCTGTTTTTTTGCTAACACTAATTTCAAGGTTGTATCTTTGTGGCATCATTGTCTAAGGTGGCGCTGCAGTGCCATCAAGGACTCCAAAAATAAATCTAATCCAAAGGTTGATGCTAATGGAAAAGAGAATCGGAGCCTCACTTATTTTGGTCGAGGATAAGTCAAGCGTCGCAAAGCTCAATGAAATACTTTCCCGCCATGCCGATATTATTATCGCTAGGCAGGGTATTCCTTTGATGCAAAAGGGCGTTAGCGTTATCTCCTTGGTGCTGGAGGGCACCAGCGATCAGATTGGTGCACTAACCGGTCCCATTGGAAAGTTGCCGGGGGTGCAGGTGAAGTCATTAATGATGAAAGCGACCCACGCGGAGACCAACCAGTAATTGTTCTACTTTCAGCCTTTGGTAGTGATGTTTAATTGCGGGCGACCGAAAAAATTACTGCCATGAAATTTCAACCAGAAGTTTACAGCATCAGGGATGAGCGGATGAAACCCTTCATCGACCCTGAGGAGATTTGGAACTACCTTAACCATGCTCAGCCATCGACTGAAAGGGTAAAAGCGATTATCGAAAAATCGCTCAACAAGAACCGGCTAAACCTTGAGGAGGTTGCCACCCTTGTTAATACTACCGACCCATCGCTTGTAAGCGAAATATTAAATGGTGCCCGTGAACTCAAGAAGAGAATTTACGGTAATAGAATTGTGCTTTTTGCACCGCTATACATTGGCAATCGTTGCACCAATAACTGTCGTTACTGTGGTTTTAGAACCTCCAACAAGGAGGCTGAGCGCGTTACCCTTTCCGACGAACAGATTGTTCAAGAGGTGGAGGCCCTTGAAGAAAATGGACAGAAGAGGCTCATCTTGGTTTATGGAGAGCATCCGCTTTACTCACCCGAATACATTGCCAATAATGTGCGATTGGTTTACGGTGTTAAGAAGAATAGGGGCGAAATTCGACGTGTAAATATAAATGCTGCCCCCATGGAGATTGAAGGCTTCAAGATTGTGAAGGAGGCTGGCATTGGAACCTATCAGGTGTTTCAGGAAACATACCATCCCGAGACATATGCGGCCTACCATTTGGGTGGCAAAAAGCGTGACTTTGATTATCGATTAACCTCGCTAGATCGGGCTCAGGAGGCTGGCCTCGACGACGTAGGTATTGGTGCTCTGTTTGGTCTTTACGACTGGCGCTACGAGGTAATGGCCTTGGTTCGCCATACCAACCACCTGGAGGCTTGCTATAACGTTGGGCCACATACCATCTCCTTCCCGCGCATCAACCCTGCGTCAGAAATTGATGTTGATCGCAAGTATATTGTTAAGGATGAGGATTTTGTTAAGTTGGTTGCGATCCTTCGTTTGGCAGTGCCCTACACCGGCATGATTCTTACTGCTCGTGAGTCGGTGGCTATTAGAAGAGAAGTAATGCAGTTTGGCGTTTCCCAGATTGATGGTGGAACAAAGCTTGAACTTGGCTCGTACTCGCACAGCTTAAACGAAAAGCAGGATTTAAAGAAGGAACAGTTCATGATTAACGATAGCCGCTCCTTAGCTGAGATTGTTGAGGAGTTGGTGGAGCACGATTACATTCCTTCGTTCTGTACTGCATGCTACCGATTGGGCAGGACTGGCGAGCACTTTATGGAGTTCTCTGTTCCTGGCTTTATTAAGCGTTACTGCACCCCAAATGCCCTGTTAACATTATCGGAGTATTTGGTTGATTACGCCAAACCCGAGGTGGCACAGAAAGGCTGGAAACTAATAGATAAGGAGTTGGCGCAGCTCGATGGACACCAGAGTGCTGAGGAGGTAAAAAGTAGAATTGAACGAATTAAGCAAGGAGAAAGGGATCTCTACTTCTAGCAGTTGAAATGCGTCAGTTTTTGTCGTACCTTTTACGATCCAAAAACTGAAAACTATGAGTAGAGATCAGGAAACAAGAATTCTTGGGATTCGAATCACCGACCGCCAAAAGGAGGCAGGTGATGTTCAAAAAACCTTAACTCGCTACGGTTGCTCCATCCGCACAAGGCTTGGCTTGCACGAAGTTTCGGATGATTACTGCAGTTCTCGTGGGCTAATTTTGCTGGAACTGTTTGGCGAAAATGGCGAGCAGGACAAGCTGGAACAAGAGCTGCTAAAGCTCGAAGGGGTTATGATTAGGAAAATGGTTTTTTAAGATAGATGAGGTCGTCTCCATAATGGTGGGGGCGACCTCTTTAAGTTTTTCATCGCCAGTAAATTATGCCCTTGTTTAGGTAGATTCTGTGGTTGGGTGTAGGCCATAATTTCGTATCATCCTATAATCTCGTTAGTAATTTTTGTTTCTGTGTAGAATATTTAGCCATGATATGAACTACATTTAACTCGTATACTCTTAATAAGTCGCTCGGTGGAAAAGTTCGATTCAGAAGTTCGGCTAGCTCGGGAGATGACTACCCTCGATGCCACCCTAATCGGGGTTGGAGCCATGATAGGAGCTGGAATTTTTGTGCTTATTGGCATTGCTGCCGGTGTGGCGGGCCCGGGTCTCCTCTTAACCTTTATCTTAAACGGTTTTATTGCTCTACTCACGGCCATGTCGTATGCCGAGCTTGGCTCGTGCTACCACGATGCAGGCGGCGGCTACCTGTGGGTTAAGGAGGGCTTGCCAAAATGGAATGGATTTGTATCCGGATGGATGAGCTGGTTTGCCCATGCTGTGGCCTGCAGCTTGTACGCCCTCGGCTTTGGTGCCTATTTTGAGCATCTGCTGGGAGAATTTTCTGTCACCATTCCCTACTGGGGATTTTTTTCACCACAAAAGATTTTGGCAGCGGGAACTACCATTCTCTTTGCCTATGTAAACTTTAGGGGTGCCTCGGAAACGGGTAAGATTGGTAATTTGATAACCCTTACCAAAATTGTAATCCTGCTCATTTTTATTGGATTTGGATTGGAGTTGATATTTAGGCAAGGCGATTGGATGACCACCTTTAGCCCCTTTTTACCTCATGGTTATGGCGGCGTATTTAAGTCGATGGGACTTACCTTTATTGCCTTTCAGGGTTTTGAGGTAATTGCCCAGAGCTCGGAAGAGATTAAAAATCCTCGAAGAAATATTCCGCGAGCCGTCTTCTTCTCATTGATTATTGTGGTACCCATATACATTCTGGTGGCCTTTGTGGCCATTGGAACAGTTAAGTCGGGCAGCATGACTCCCTGGGATTACCTTGCCAAGCAAAAGGAGATAGCGTTGGTTGAGGTTGCCAAAAATTTCTTTGTTGGCGGTGGGGTAATGCTGTTAATTGGCGGTCTTATTTCCACCATTTCGGCGCTAAATGCAACCATCTACTCCTCTTCTCGGGTGGCGTTTGCCATGGGGCGAGATCGTAATTTTCCCTCCTTCTTCAGCAAGGTGCATCCAAAAAACCACACCCCTCACTGGAGCATTCTGGTTTCGCTGTTCATTATCATTATTATGGCTGTTTCGCTACCTATCGAGGATGTTGCCAGCGCGGCAGATATCATGTTCCTGCTGCTCTTCCTGCAGGTAAACATAGCCATGATCAGGCTTAGAAAGAAACGCCCAGATTTGGATAGGGGGTTTTTTGTTCCGCTATTTCCATACCTATCAATCCTCGGAATTTTACTGCTGCTGTTTCTCGCCATATACATGTTTAACTATAGCATAACAGCTTGGATTGTTACCATTATCTGGGTGGCCATGGGGCTTTCGGTATTCAAGTTTTATGCAGCCGATCGTGAAGTTGAGCACGTAAGAAAGGTTTCCACGTTGGCTCGAATTTCGAAGCAGGACTACACCATTCTGGTTTGCTTGTCGAAAACGGACAACATTAAGAGCATGTGCCAGATAGCCTTTGCTGTTGCCAAAAAGCACCAAGCAAAGCTCGTGTTTCTTCATGTGATTGAGCTGGGTGAGAATAAAAAACTACAGCTAGAGCAGCCTGAAACGGCTTGGGCAAAGCAGATGCTTCAGGAGGCACAGCTGCTGGCCGATGAGGCATCAATTCCCTCGCGTTCCTTAGTTAAGATATCGCATCGAATTTCGGAGGGCATTGTTGATACTTCGATGGAGGAGAACTGCAACTTTATTATGACCGGACGAAATAAAGTTGGTGACTTTGCCTCCCGCTTCTTCTCCTCAGCCATTGATAATGTGCTTCAAAAAACAACGAATGAAGTTGCCATTCTTCATGGCGATATTAAGCCTGAGAAGGTTAAGCGTATTCTTATTCCCTATAGTGGCGATATTCATACACGACTTGCCATTGAGATATCGCCTGCTTTGAGCGACTACTTCAATGCGGCCGTTACCATTGGAGTTGTGGTTAGTCCGGAAACACCTGCCGCTGAAAGGCAACTTCTAGTTGAGGGAATAAAGAATAATTTGGCTGAGTTAAAGTATTCTGCCGAAATTGAGACGGTTGTTGATACCGATATCCTACATGGCATTCTTGGCCTTTCCAAAAAGTCGGATTTATTGGTTATGGGAGGTAAGTCTGGCGACTTTATTGAGCTGCTCTTTGCCAAATCGCTCACCAGGGAGATTACCGAGCAAGCCCCTTGCCCTGTATTGTGGTTGAAAGAGTTTGAGGAGAGGGAATCGTTTCTTTCGTCGATGTTTAAGTCTAAAAAGTAAATAGTATAGCCATATGCATTCACAAATTCAGGATCAATTCATCAGTTTTACCGATAGCCTGCTTGCCTACATGCCCAGTCTTGTGGGTGGCCTTGTTCTACTTATTATTGGCTGGGTTGTGGGCTGGATAATCAAGAAGCTCTTGGTTCAGTTTTCAGTAATTCTCCGCATCGATCGGCTATTGGGAAAGTCGCGTTTTGGTGCCGATCTTTCCAAGGCCGATGTGCGCTATAGCCTCTACAACTTGATTGGCAATATTGGGTTTGTCATTGTTTTCTTGATATTTCTCGACAATGCATTCCTTACCTGGAAGCTAAACATTCTCTCTGATTTGCTGAGCAAAGGCATTTTGCTGATGCCCAAAATAATCACTGCAATAGCCATTTTTGGTATTGGCTGGGTGCTTGCATCATGGGTTGAACGTTCGGTAATGAAATCGCTTCATCGCGAGGAGATACCTCGATCATCCCTCATAGCTAAATTTGTGAAGGGAATTCTCCTGATCTTTTTCTCTGCCATCTCCTTGGTAGAGCTCGATGTGGCTCGAGAAATTGTAATCATTGGCTTTTCAACCATCTTCATCACCCTTGGGATTATTACCATTGTGATTGCTGCTGTTGGGGGAAAAGAGTTTCTTCGGAAAATTGAAGACTCCTTTAAGGATAAAGACGATAAGTAGAGGCAATGGTTCTAGGAGGGATTGACCACCATTAAGGGGTTAATCCTTTTTTTTTGGATGGAAGTGTTTTGAGTCGCCCCATTCACCGTAGCCAACCTCTTGACCAGCAATGTGTACCCGTGCCTCGAGGCAATTCTTACAATCCTCGGCTGCATCGTCGGTGCAGGGTTTGTTTTCGTAGAGTTTATAGTCGTCGCGGTGCTGACCGGGTGTAATGTTAGGCATCAGGATGTTTGCCCCAACCTTTAGCGCCTTCTCCCGGCCCAACGGATCGATGGCCTGCATGGCGGTTGCTGCCACCATGTTAATGTCGGGCATCATAAGCCTCAGAATGGCAATCATTTTTAGTGTGAGGGTAAAGCGTTCCTCCTGTGGTAGCAGCTGCGATTTAAACTCATATAGCGGAGTATCCTTGTGCTCCACATAAGGACCCATGCCCACCATGTGTACATCCATTGCCTTCATAAAGAGCAGATCGTCGGCAAGGTCCGAAACAGTTTGAAAGGGTAGGCCCACCATAACACCAGTTCCAACCTGGTAGCCAATCTTGTGCAGCACTTTGAGGCATTGTAGCCGCTCATCGTAGGAGTGATCCAGCGGATGGTAACGGTGGTAGAGTTCGGGGTTGGAAACCTCAATCCGAAGCAGGTAACGGTGCGCCCCAGCATCGAACCACTCCTGGTAGGTCTCCTCATCCTGCTCGCCTAGCGAAATGGTTATGCCCAGCTCACCGTTGGATAGCGCTTTTATTTGCTTGAGTAGGTTGGTAATTCGTCGCCGAAACGCTGGGCTTTTAAGCTCTCCCGACTGGATGGCAAGGCTGCCATACCTGTTTTCGTAGGCAAACTGAGCCGCTGCGAGCACATCGCTGTCGCTGAGGTTGTAGCGCTCAACCTTGGCGTTGCTTTTTCTGATGCCGCAGTAGAGGCAATCCTTGGCGCAAGCGTTGGAGAGTTCAATGAGGCCACGGTAGTAAACCTTGTTGCCTACGGTGGCGGCCTTAACCGCAGATGCCTTTTCGAAGAGTATGTTTTTTTCCTCTCCCTGCGCGGATAGGAGGTAGATGATATCCTCTTTGGTAAACTTTTTTTTGTCAAGAATATGGTGAATAGTAGCCATAGCGTGCAGTGCTTTTGTGGCGCAAAGTTAGCAATCCATTTTTAACCATTGTGTTGCATTGGTTACAGTTTTGTGGGTTGTTGGCATAAGTTTAAGGCGGCCTTTGATATATACAATGCAATTATTTTTACTTTTACTATGCTTTCAAAGTGGCGTATAAATCTAGTGCTATGTACTATAAACTTTTTGTAAGTGCTTGGAAATTGGTTGTTAAGGGAAATCAGTCCGTTAGCCCTCAAGTTGGGACATATTTTCTAATTAGCACTTTAGAATTAGCCAATATTGGAACTTTTATTTTACTGATGAAGTATTTTGTCAATTTCAAACTGTCTGTAAACAAGCTGCAATTTGTTATTTTGCTTATTGTACCAGTATTTTTAGTGAACTATTTGGTTATTCTGCACAAGCGAAGGTATCGCAAAATAATGGCAGCCAATAAGGATACAGGCCTATGGCTTTTCGTCAGCTATTTCATTTTCACGCTGCTATTCTGGATTGTGGTGGGGTATCTGAATGTTTTAAAGTATGGGAAATAATTCAAGTTGGGGTATCGATCGTTTCTCCCGTAATGTCGGAGCAATTTGTGGCACAAATAAATAGTTCTAAAAAATAGGTTATAATGAACAATCCTTATTACCTAATTTGGGCAGATGCAATTCTTAGTATTCAGAAACATCATCCAAATATAAAATGGAAAACACCCATATTTATTCTTATAACATGGGTTCATGCCTTGAATTTTTGGATAATAATACTTTGGTTAAAGTACTTTGATATCTTTACTATTCCGCTTATAACTGTTGACTTATTTCCTGGCAAATTGCTAAATAGTTTTTTTGCATTTACAATAGAGTTTGCGCTTCCCTTCGGCATACTGAACTACTTTTTAGTTTTTTATAGGGATAGGTATAAGCGAATAATTAAAAAATACCCCAATCCGCCAGTAAGGTATAGCTACAAATATGGAACAACGATGATATTTGGAGCTTTTATCTCAGCGGTGCTATATGGTATTTTAAGGTAAAAATGAATATAACCTGCTGGCCTGGAAAAACTACTAAACTCATGGGCCTCTGTTGCTACTAGAGTTGACAAACCGATTATTTTTCCGAACAATTAATACCTAGAACAATGTTTAATGAGATGTATTTTTGGATGGTTACCTACTTAAGTAAGATAAAAACAAACAAAACACCCGCATTTAATGCGTACTTGATAATAAGTGTATTACAGTATATCAATATTGGTACATTATATGTGATTAGTAATTACTACCTACAAATTGTAATGGATAGGAATACCGCAATAATTTCAGGTTTAATTTTTGCGGCTGCATTCGCTATTCTCAACTACTTTATCCTGTATGCAAAACGTGAGTCTATTATCAAAAAATATAGTGAGGCACCCATCAAAAGAAAGACAAGGGGGCAGATACTGTTTTGGCTTTATGTAATTCTGTCATTTGTTGCCTTTTCCATATCAGTTGCAAACTTGGTTACTCCTAGGTACTAGCAAGCGGTCAAATTTGCTTGCTGTTATAGAAAATGAAAGAGAGCTCGACCCTCTGCCGACACCCACTATCCCGGAAATAGAATGAAACGCTTTGGCAGAAGTGCATGAGAAGATGGAAAGGAGCGAGGTTCAACAACCGCCCTAGTGAATATATTTTCAAATTTGTCTCATTGTCAAAACCTGTCCGGCTATTGTCAGGTTTCTAAATTGCTCGGCCGTGCCTTCGGCACTGGAACCGCGATAAACATTAATTATCTACCAAACTGTCGTCCCTCGCGGGACTAGCCTTTGCATTTTCATTGGCAAATTGTCTCATTGCTCCACTGCCAGTTTTGATTTGTTCTAAATTCTCAACTTTGCCTTAGAGTTATGAGCTTATTTGTGCAAATAGGTAACATATTTGACCATCTATTGACGAATTGCAGATATTCTATAACATAAAGCGCTTGTCCAACCGTGGTAATCACCTATATTTGCAGCACATCTCTCAAATAAAACACGGGTAAATAGCTATGGTAAATCAACAGTTGCTCAACCCCAGAAGCATTGTGGTTGTTGGCGGTTCGGACGATATTCAGAAGCCTGGTGGAAAGGTTCTCAAAAACCTTATCGATAATGGCTTCAAAGGCAAGCTCTACGTGGTAAATCCTAAGCTGGATGAAGTTCAAGGTGTAAAAACTTTTAGGGATGTTGCCGATCTACCGGAGGTTGACCTTGCCATAATGGCCATTGCAGCCAAGTTTTGCCCTGGCACAGTGGAGGTTCTAACCAAGCAGAAGAGCACAAAGGCTTTCATTATACTTTCGGCCGGATTCCACGAGGAGAGCGAGGAGGGAGCGAAGCTGGAGCAGCAAATTGTTGATAGCATTAATGCCGTAAATGGTTGTTTAATTGGCCCCAACTGTATTGGGGTGATGAACTCCAACTATGCCGGTGTATTTACCTCACCCATTCCTCGATTTGATACGCACGGTATCGATTTTATTAGCGGTTCAGGGGCTACGGCCGTATTTATTATGGAGGCTGGAATTCCTAAAGGGCTAACCTTTTCCAGCGTATATTCGGTGGGCAACAGCGCTCAAATGGGGGTAGAGGAGATGCTGAAATACCTCGACGAAAGCTTCGATGCCAAGAGCAGTTCCCGCGTAAAGCTGCTTTACGTAGAGAGCATCAATAAGCCGGAGATGCTGCTGAAGCATGCCGCTTCGCTAATTAGAAAAGGGTGCAAAATTGCTGCAATTAAATCGGGTAGCTCCGCCGCCGGAAGCCGTGCGGCATCGTCGCATACCGGCGCCATGGCCAGCCCCGATGTGGCTGTGGAGGCGCTATTTCGCAAGGCGGGAATTGTGCGCTGTGGTGGCAGGGAGGAGTTGGCAACGGTGGCCGCAATTTTTATGCACCCAGGGCTACAGGGAAAGAATATTGCCATTATTACCCATGCTGGTGGGCCAGCAGTAATGCTCACCGATTCGCTATCGAACAATGGCCTTGACGTTCCCCACATTGAAGGCAAAAAGGCCGATGAGCTGCTTGGTAAGTTGTTCGCAGGATCGTCGGTGGCAAACCCCATCGACTTTTTGGCAACGGGAACGGCGGAGCAGCTCGGAAATATTATTGATGCCTGCGAGCACGACTTCGATAACGTGGATGCCATGGCTGTCATATTTGGTAGTCCAGGCCTATTCCCTGTATACGACGTTTACGACCTTTTGCACGAGAAGATGAAGGAGTGCAAAAAACCAATATATCCCATTCTTCCTTCAGTTATAAATGTTAAGGATGAAATAGCTCACTTCCTTGCTAAGGGGCGTATCAACTTCCCCGACGAGGTGCTATTTGGCAATGCTTTGGCCAAGGTTTACAATACCCCAAAACCACAACCGGAAGCGCCTGCTATGCCAAAGGTTGATGAGAAGGCAATTCGATCTATTGTTGATAGTTCGGTAAGTGGATACTTTGCCCCTGAAAAGGTGCAGGAGCTGCTCGATGCGGCTGGAATTACCCGTGCGGGCGAAGCGGTGGTAACAACCAGTGAGGCTGCAGTGGCCGATGCCAATCGGCTTGGCTTTCCAATTGTAATGAAGGTGGTTGGACCAGTTCACAAGAGCGATGTTGGAGGAGTGGTGCTCAACGTAAAGGATGCCGAAACGGTGGTGCGTGAATTTAATCGAATGATAACAATCAAGGACACCAAGGCCATCCTTCTTCAGCCCATGCTATCGGGTGTTGAACTCTTTGTTGGTGCTAAGCGGGAGGATAAATTTGGTCATCTGGTGCTATGCGGTTTGGGCGGTATTTTTATTGAGGTGCTGAAGGATGTTAGCGCCGGACTTGCTCCCATTGCCGTGGACGAGGCGTCGTCAATGATAAAAAGTTTGAGAGGATACAAAATTCTAAAGGGTGTAAGGGGACAGGAGCCGGTAAATGAGCAGCATTTTGCCGAGATCATCTCCCGTGTTTCGGCGCTGGTAAGGGTGGCCCCGGAGATTTTCGAGATGGACCTAAATCCACTGCTCGGTCGCAAGAGTGGCGTTGTTGCCGTGGATGCCCGCATTCGAATTGAAAAGTAGAGGATACCATGAAGTTGCTGGAGAAGTATAAGGCTCTTTCGAGAACCGAAAAGGCTTACGTTTGGCTAGTTCTTTTGCTGTTTGTGCTCATATTGTTGAGGTGGAGCACCATTAGTCACGACGTAGCTGCTTCAATAAAAAGCTATTTTAACTAGTCAACGCTTAGATTTCATTGCTATGAAGAAACAAGATATTTATGTGGTTTTGGTAGCCATATTGCTGCTTTTGCCTTTTTTTATTTCCGACTCCGTTTATGGTTTTTATGAAACCTTCAACAGGGAGCACGGCATGGTAATGAGCTTCATCAAGTTTGCAGTGTTGGCAACCTTTGGCGAAGCGGTTGGGTTGCGCATTCGCACTGGTCGTTATAACCATGCTGGGTTTGGTCTTTTACCTAGGGCAGTTGTGTGGGGGGGTATTGGCCTCACCATTAAGTTGGCCTTTGTGATTTTTGCAGTCGGAACGCCTGCATTCTTAGCCTTTATGGGATTTACCGATGCTCCTTCAATGATGAAAGGTGCCCTATCCATATCGAAGGTTGAGGTAGCATTTGCCATCTCTGCCGCCATGAACATTATCTACGCTCCGGTAATGATGACCTTCCATAAAATAACCGATTCCCACATCTCAGCCAATGGAGGCAGACTTACAAGCCTACTTAAGCCCATCCAAATGGGAAGCATTATGCAAGATATCAATTGGAAGGTGCAGTGGAATTTTGTTTTTAAGAAGACAATCCCATTCTTTTGGATACCCGCACACACCATAACTTTTTTACTACCAGCAGAAATGCAGGTGCTATTTGCTGCGCTGTTGAGCGTCGCACTGGGTATTCTGCTTTCCATTGCCAGCTTGAAAAGTGGAAAATAGTTGTATCTTTGTAACAAAGAGTTTTACCATGGAAAAAATAGGAATTTTCTTCGGCCCCGTTGGTGGTAGCACCGAGAGGGTGGCACACAAAATTGCCAAAGAGTTTGGCGGAGATAATGTTGAATTTATTCCTGTGCATGATGCAAAAGCAGGTGATGTTGATCGGTTTAAAAATGTGATTTTTGGCTGCTCAACCATTGGTAAGGAAACATGGCAGGCACCCTCTGTAAAGAAGGATTGGGACCTGTTCCGCAGTGAGCTTGAAAAGATAAATGTTGAGGGGAAAGTATTTGCCATTTTTGGCCTTGGCGACCACCTGACCTACCCATTTCATTTTGTGAATTCCATGGGGGAAATAGGAAAGACATTACTATCGAAGGGTGCAAAGGTTGTTGGCCGCTGCTCGGTAAAGGAGTACGATTTTAAGGAATCTGAAGCAGTTATTGATGGTGAGTTTATTGGCCTTCCCATTGATGAGGATTTTGAGGAGGAACTTACTGAACCTCGGATCAAAAACTGGGTTGTTCGCCTAAAAAATAAGTTTGTTTAGCGTTTATAGTAGATATGTCATAGAGAGAGGGCTGACCGTTTGGTTGGCCCTCTTTTATTTGAAAAAGGAAGGAGAGTTACATTCTCCCATAAACGACATTTGTATAAGATTGCTCTTTACTTCTCCAATGAATTCTCATTTTTGGTCCATTTAATAAAAACATCCATTCCTTTTTTTTATATTTAGCCTGTATATCATACCGCTATGAACAAAAAAATTTCCATTACGGTATTGCTTCTTTTGGCATCACTTGTTTCGTGGGGGCAAATCTCTCCTCTCGGAATTCCATTCCATAGGCAATATACTCCTGAGGAATACAAGGGATCGGAAACAAATTGGTCAGTTGCCTCTGACGATTTGGGCATGATGTATTTTGGAAACGAGGGAATGATTCTTGAATATGATGGGCACGAGTGGCGCGATATTCCAGTTAAGGATGACAATATTCAATCCCTTTGCAATGGTTCCGGTAACATCTACTTTGGTGGATCTCGATCGTTTGGGGTAATCAAAACCGATGCGCTAGGCAATCACTATGCATTCTACCTCTCCGAAAGGCTTGGTAGTAATGTGGAGGTAAACAACATTTGGAAAACCTACTGTATCGATAAAAAAATATTCTTTTGCTCTTTAAAGCGGATCTTCATTTACGATCCCAAGGAAGATGTAATTCAGATGGTGGAGTTACCCAAGAATAGCTTTTTAGCCTTTGTGGTAAACAACCAGCTTGTAATTGGCAATTGGGAGCAAGGCCTTTTAAAGCTCACCGGCAATAAGGTTGAGCTGGCTGAAGGTGGAGGCTATTTCAAGAAGAAGGATATTTTTAGTGTTTTGCCGTACGATGCCAATCGCTGGCTCATTGCCACCAACCTTGATGGCCTCTACCTCTATTATCCCAATGGTGGGAAAGCCGAGGTGTTTGAACCAACGCAAGAAGCTAAGCAGACAAACAAATTTCTGAAGGATAACAACTTTTATACCGGTGCTATTGTCAACGATTCTACCTATGCTTTAGGAACGTTTGGTGGCACTGTAATAATGAACAAGCAAGGCCGGATTGTTGCGCTGATCAATAAAAAGTATGGCCTTTCGAGTGAGGAAACCACAGGTTTAATGGTTCGTCCATCATCGCCACAATCCATGCAGCTTTGGCTCACCCTCGTGCTAGGAATTGCAAATGTAGACTATCCTTCAGTAACGGCTCACTTTGCTGATGAGTCGGGACTTTTTGGTAACGTGCAAACCCTTAAGCGCTACAATGGGATACTCTATGTTGGAACTATCCGAGGGTTATATACTCTGCGATTTAATGCTTTTGGATTACCTGAATTTGTTCAGATTAAGGAGGTAGAGGGGCAGGTTAATAACTTGTTAGTTGTTAAGGAGAAGAACAAAGATGTATTGCTAGTTGGTTCAAACCTTTACCTATACAAAATAGCCAATGGCAAGATAGACCGATTCAACTCCGTTGATGCGCTCACCTACAAGTTTGTTAAGCCAAAGTTCTCCAATAAAGTAGTGTATGTGGTGAGCGAGCGTAGCCTTAAGCGACTAGTCCTTGTTAATGGAGAGTGGCATCTTGATAACAATTGGCATAGTATTAACGAGTATTGCGAGGATATTCAGGATTTACCCAATGGGAAGTTGCTTTGCAAAACCAAGCATGGACTTTTTATTGTCGATTCTAGCGGTGTTTATTCTCCAATTATTGATAGAGAGGGGCTTAAGGCTCGGATTGTGGAGTTGTCCAATCAGGTGTATGTGATTAATGACACCTCTGCCCAAATCCTTACTAAGGATAAATTGCTTCCTACACGAAGCTTGGATTCGGCATTCCAAATGCCTTCGCAAAAAATACAGGAAGTTTTCCAACTTAAGAAGGACTTGCTCCTCTTAGTCCTGAAGGAGCAATACGATGTTAGCTATGCCCTAGCAAGGAGAACCTCTACAGGCTGGGGTTTAGACATGCATGTTACTGGACGAGTTCCCTCGATGTCTAATCCAGAGGTTATTCTTGATAACGATTCCACCACCATTTGGATAGGAGGATCAAAAGGGCTATTCTCTATTGATCTCAGAAGTGTGGGAAATATGCCCAAGAGCAAAATGTCCACCCTGATTCGATCAATATCGCTGAATGAAGATTCGTTGCTTTTTAATGGCAGCTACGCCCCTGCAATTAATACGGTTTTGGATATTAATACCAATGGGCACTTTGTAATAAATAAATCAATATCGTTTAAATACAACTATTTGAGTTTTGTTGTAGCTCTGCCTTTTTACGAAGATCAACAAAAAACTCAGTATAGCTATAAATTGGACGGCTTTGATAGGGGTTGGTCGCGTTGGACGAATGATAACAAAAAGAGCTATCCCAACCTTTCTGAGGGTACCTACAAGTTCTGGGTAAAGGCTCGAAATGTTTATGGGGAGGAATCGATACCAGCATGTGTTGAATTTGAAATTCTCCCACCGTGGTACAGAACTATTATCGCCTTCGTCCTTTACTTTATTTTTGCAATTCTCTTTGTTTATGCAGTGGTGCGGTTTTACACTCGCAAGCTGGAAGAAGATAAAAAACGGTTGGAGCAAACGGTAAAGGAGCGTACGGCAGAGGTGGTTAGGCAAAAGGATGAGATTTTGGATAAGAATCTTGAAATTGAAAAAAAGAACAAGGATATTACCGACTCCATTCGGTATGCTAAGCGAATCCAAACTGCGGTTTTACCAAACAAGCAGTCGTCCTCCAATCTGGAGTATTTCATCTACTTTAAACCTCGCGATATTGTTAGCGGGGACTTTTACTGGGTTTACCATTTCGATGCTCAGAACGTGGTGATTGCTGCTGCGGTGGATTGTACCGGTCATGGTGTTCCGGGAGCATTCATGAGCATGTTGGGAGTTGCCTTTCTAAATGAGATTGCTTCGGACCCTAGTATCAAGCATACTGACGAGATTCTTAACGTTTTGAGAGATTTTGTTATTCGGTCGCTTAACCAAACAGGTAAGGAGGGTGAATCGAAGGATGGCATGGACATTGCTATTGCTCGAATAGATCTGAAAACCGGAATGTTAGAGTTTTCAGGGGCAAACAATCCGCTTTTTTTAATTCGTAGTGGTGAGCTCATTGAGTATCCGCCCGATAAAATGCCCATTGGTATTCACATTAAGGATGAAGAACCATTCACGCGACATGAAATTGCGCTTCAGGAAGGCGATCAAATGTATCTCTTTTCCGATGGTTTTTCTGATCAGTTTGGAGGACCAGATATACGCAAGTATATGAAGCGGCAGCTGAAGGAATACTTGCTAAAAATATGTAATCTGCCCATGGATCAGCAGCAACGAATGATTGAAGAAGAATCTATTCGTTGGATGGGCGATTTGGAGCAAATTGACGATCAGCTCATCATTGGGCTACGATATACAAATACTAAAGAGAAAAGGAAGCTGTAGATACTCTTTACCTGCTGGTCTAATTCTCACAGACTCCCACCGTATTCCAATTGGTGGGAGTTTTTGTTTATTTTCAGGTTGTTATGCCGTAAATTTCACAAAATGGTTTTGCACCAATGTGGAAGTAAACCTATGGGCGATAGAGTATAGCCTGCCTATTGGTTCCTTAAATGAAACCTAACAACTGAAAATATGAATCGATTTATTGTTACTGCAGTATTGGTTGTTTCCCTGTTCTCGATAAATAGGGCAAACGCGCAGCAAGTCATCGCTGCAAGTGGTGGTGAGGCGAAAAGTTCGAACTTCAGCGTCACCTATACGGTTGGTGAGGTAGCTACCCAAACCTTATCGGGGGGTACCTTTATTGTTAATCAAGGCTTTCAGCAGCCGTCCTATGTTGTCACCTCCATTGAGGATAACTTCCTCCTGATGGATCTAAAAATTTTCCCAAATCCAACTACGGGTATTCTCCATGCTGAGATTTCACAATCGCCTGAAGCTAGGCTGTTAGTTCGACTGTATGATATTAAAGGGCTGCTAATTTTGGAAAAGGAGGAGTCACTCTTTGATGGACAAGGAAGATTTGAGCTTAACCTATCGAACCTTTCCCCGGGAATCTTTATCCTAAAGATTTTCTCGAAAGACAAACCGTTGAAGGTTATGCAAATATTGAAGAATTAGTGCACTACTTCCTTTGTTTACACTGAAAAATCCACCTGGACATTTGTCACCGTCTCAGTTTGTAACCTAAGACTTAAACCTATGAAATCAATATTTACCCAAGGCAGAGCGCTGTTAGTGTTTCTTTTACTATTTGTTGAGATTGCCCAAGCCCAATCGCCCCAAGGCATGGCCTACCAAGCCGTGGTTAGGAATGCTTCTGGTGCCCCAGTCACCAGCACACCGGTAGGTATGCGGTTCAGCATTCTGCTGGGAAGTTCTACTGGAAATGCTCTTTATGTTGAAACCCAAAGTGCCACCACCAACGGGCAAGGTGTGGTAGCTCTCACCATTGGAGAGGGTAGCCCGGTAACGGGAACTTTTGCAGCTATCGACTGGGCTAACGGACCCTACTTTCTCAAGGTGGAGGTTGACCCCAATAATCAGGGGACTTATCCATTAAGCAACGTTAGCCAGCTGCAGTCGGTTCCCTATGCGCTTCATGCGGTGCAATCGGAGAACCTGCTACCCATGGGGGCATTAACCGGCCAGGTACTCAAGTGGAATGGTGCCCAGTGGAGCCCCGCTGCCGATAGCGTGAATAGCAGCTGGAACTTGTTGAATGGAAATATTTATGCCAATACCGCCGGAAATATAGGAGTTGGTGTAACCACACCTTCCGGTAAGCTGGAGGTGATGGGTACCAACAGCGATCCCAACATCCCGCTCTTTGAGGTCAAAGACTTAAACGGCAATCCGGTTTTTTCTGTTTATCCCGATGGGGTTGAGGTTACGGTAGATATGACTACTGCTGTTCGTCCGGCTAAAGGTGGTTTTGCCGTGAGCGGACGAAACTCAACCCGAGGGACCACCACCGACATTATGCGCGTTACTCCCGATTCTACGACCGTATATATTAATAATTCAGTTGGGCGACCAGCCAAAGGCGGTTTTGCAGTAAGCGGCCGCAACTCAACCCGGGCTGGAGTTACGAGTAACATTTTAACCATTAATGCTGATAGCACAAGAATCTATACGGCAGACCCGGTTGCAGGCTTTGGTGTTGGACAGGCTAGTGGATCAATATCAGATAATTATCTGCGTTTGTTACCGTCAAATTATTTTATTGGACATCAAAGTGGTTTGAATACAACGGGTTTGTACAATACCTTTTTCGGATATACCACTGGCTTTGCCAATACTACAGGAGAGAGTAATATTTTTATTGGGAATGCCTCCGGGTATAGTAATGTAAGCGGAAGTAACAATGTGTTTTTAGGCAACCAAAGCGGTTACTCCAACATTGCTGGAAACTTCAATACATTTCTTGGTTTTCAGTCGGGGTATAGTAACAATGGCTCATTTAACTCCTTTGTAGGTTATCAAGCAGGACAAGCTAATACCACTGGAACCAACAACACCTTCCTTGGCTACTTTGCGGGTAAGGCAAATACAACCGGAAGTAGCAACGTTTTTTTTGGAAATCAAAGTGGGGTAAGTAACACCACCGGAGCATCTAATATTTTTATTGGTGAAAGTTCTGGCTTCTCAAATATTTCTGGATTCAGCAATATCTTCATTGGTAGAACTGCTGGGTATTCGGGCGTTGCATTGAAAAGCAACATTTTTATTGGTGACAGTTCAGGATATTTTTCCAACAATCAGTTTGCCACGAACAACGTGTTTATTGGTTATGCAGCAGGAAAGAATACTCAAAGCTACAACAATATCTTCTTGGGTAACCTTGCCGGATATTCTAACTCTGGTGGGCAAAATAATATTGCCATTGGGGATAAGGCCGGGTACAGCAATACAACCAGCCAGAATATATTCATAGGAACTGAGGCGGGGACTGACAATACCTCCGGCTATTTCAATATTATGCTGGGACGATATGCTGGACATGTTAATACCACTGGTTATCAGCAAATATTAATAGGAGGTAGCGCTGGAGGTTCATTAACCACGGGGCATGAGAATGTAATGGTTGGTAATAACGCTGGAACAATTAATTCCACTGGTGTTGGTAATGTCTTTGTTGGAACATCGGCAGGCTGGAGTAATACCGGTTCCTACAATGTAATACTAGGTTACAAGGTTGGCTATGGGGCATTTAGTACCGTTTCAAACAGGCTGATTATTGATGGAGGTGCGGTAACAACTCCATTAATATGGGGAGAGTTTGATAATAGAAAAGTGGCAATTAATTCTACTAGTCCTGGTTCTTATACTTTATATGTAAACGGCACAGCATATGCAACCTCGTGGAGTACACCAAGCGATAGAAGGCTTAAGAAAGACATTGTTCCAATTCCAGATGCGTTAAACAGAGTAATGCAACTTCAGGGGGTTAATTTTCATTGGAAAGACAAGGCGCAAGGTGATGCATTACAGATGGGATTTATAGCACAAGACGCAGAAAAGATTATCCCAGAAGTAGTAACCTACTCTAAAGATAATGACTCCTACTCTTTACAGTATTCTCCAATTACTGCTTTGCTAGTGGAGGCAGTGAAGCAGCAGCAATCCATTATTGAGAAGCAGAACCAAATCCAGCAGGCGCAGCAGAGTCAAATTGATGACCTCAAGACTCAGGTTGCAAAATTAAATGAGCTAGTAAAGCAGCTGTTAAACTCTAAATAGACATTCTAATGAGACATTTATCTATAGGTATTGCCTTGGTTTTAAGTGCGCTTATTTATACTAGCATTTTTGGTCAATCGCCTGAGGGCATGGCCTACCAAGCAGTGGTTAGAAATGGCACTGGAACTCCAGTTACTAGCACTCCGGTAGGTTTGCGATTCAGCATCCTTCAGGGAGGTGCCACTGGAACGGCTGTATATGTTGAAACCCAAGGTGCTACCACCAACGAGCAAGGTGTGGTAGCCCTCACCATTGGAGACGGGAGCCCCGTATTGGGAACTTTTACAGCCATCGACTGGGCTAACGGGCCTTACTTTCTCAAGGTGGAGGTTGACCCCAATAATCAGGGAACTTATCCTCTATGCAACGTTAGCCAGCTGCAGTCGGTTCCCTATGCACTTTATGCAAAATCTTCATCCTCTTCCTACTGGTCCATCAATCAAAGTGGAGGCATCTATCCAAGTAATGGTGGCAATGTGGGTATTGGAACAGCAACGCCCAATGGCATGCTGGAGGTAAAGGGAACCGATAGCGATCCCACCGTTCCGCTCTTTGAGGTGAAGGATATCAACGGAAATCCGGTTTTTGTTGTATATCCCGATGGAGTAGAGGTAACAGTGGATATGGCAGCTACAGGCCGTCCGGCCAAAGGTGGTTTTGCCGTGAGCGGACGAAACTCAACCCGAGGGACCACCACCGATATTATGCGCGTTACTCCCGATTCTACGACCGTATATATTAATAATTCAGTTGGGCGACCAGCCAAAGGCGGTTTTGCCGTAAGCGGCAGAAACTCAACCCGGGCTGGAGTTACGAGTAACATTTTAACCATTAATGCTGATAGCACAAGAATATATACTGGCGATCCCAATAAGGGGTTTGGAGTTGGAGAGATCGGAACCGGATTATCAAATAGTTACCTCAAGCTGCTGCCCGAAAATTACTTTATTGGTCATCAGAGTGGGCAATATACAACTGGATTGTTCAATACTTTTTTTGGCTATAATGCAGGATTGTCGAATACCACCGGTTCTAGCAATATTTTCATCGGCTATGAGGTGGGAAGAACTAATACGTCGGGTTCTTATAACACATTTTTGGGTTACCAAGCTGGATATACAAATAATGCAAGCTATAACTCATTTATCGGCTATCAAGCGGGACGATCTAATACCTCTGGTCAGTATAACTCTTTTATGGGATACAAAACTGGTTTGGCAAATACGACAGGTTCAAGCAATGTGTATATTGGTGATAGCGTTGGCGTATCAAGTACTTCGGGCAATAAGAATGTGTTTCTGGGGAACCTCGCAGGAAGAAATAATGTTTCAGGATACAATAATGTGTACATTGGTTATCAAGCCGGATTTTTGGGCAACTATGGAAGCCAGAATATTTGCATAGGAAATTACTCTGGGTACTCAAATACTACTGGGCAGAATCTTTTTATTGGAGAGTATGCCGGACAACAAAATACTTCTGGATCTCGAAATTCGTGTGTGGGATTCTTTTCAGGGCAAAATAATGTCACTGGTGGCCAAAATTCCTATTTTGGTCAGTTTGCAGGTATGGATAATCTAAATAGTTACAATACTTTCATTGGATACTGGGCTGGAGGCAATAATGTAAATGGAACAATGAATGCCTATCTTGGCTATAGGAGTGGGCAGGGCAGTACCGGTTCTAATAATGTTTTCTTGGGCTATATGGCTGGCGAGAATTGCTCCGGAACAGGTAATGTTCTCGTTGGCTACATGGCAGGATATGGCAGTAGTAAGTCCGATGCACTCTATATTGCTAATTCCAACACTACTACCCCTCTAATTGGTGGTGATTTTTCTAATAAGCGTGTTGGAATAAATAGAATGCCAACTACCTATACCCTTGAGGTTGGTGGGACGATTTGGGCCAATGGATCAGCCATTACTGCCGGGTTAACAACCTGGTCCGACCGTCGCTTTAAAACCAATATTGTTCCCATTCCAGATGCACTCAATATTGTTATGAAGCTTAATGGTGTTCGCTTCGATTGGAATAGAGGTGCATTCCCTAATCGTAATTTTACCGAAGGGAAGCAGGTTGGTCTTATTGCTCAAGATGTTGAAACGGTATTGCCAGAGGTTGTTTCAACCGATGGAGAGGGATACAAGTCTGTTGCCTACGACAAGGTTTCGGCTGTATTAGTTGAGGCGATTAAGCAACAGCAAAATCAAATTGAAGAACTTAAGGCTCAGGTTGCAAAATTAAACGAGCAGGTAAAGCAGCTATTAAACTCTAAATAGACATTCTCATGAAACGTTTTTCAATAGGCTTAACGTTGGTTTTAAGTGTGCTTATTTTTAAGTGTGCTTTTGGCCAATCGCCACAGGGCATGGCATACCAAGCAGTGGTAAGGAATGCTTCTGGTGCCCCAGTCACCAGCACTCCGGTAGGTATGCGATTCAGCATCCTTCAGGGAGGTGCCACTGGAACTGCTCTATATGTTGAAACCCAAAGTGCAACCACCAACGAGCAAGGTGTGGTAACTCTCACCATTGGAGAGGGTATCCCGGTATCGGGAACTTTTGCCGCCATTGACTGGGCAAACGGACCTTACTTTCTCAAGGTGGAGGTTGACCCCAATAATCAGGGAACTTATCCCCTAAGCAACGTTGGCCAGCTGCAGTCGGTTCCCTTTGCGCTTCATGCAGCGCAGTCGGAAAACCTGCCACCCATGGGTGCCATAACTGGCCAGGTGCTCAAGTGGAATGGCGCACAGTGGAGCCCGGCTGCCGATAGCATAAATACAAGTTGGAGCGTGCTAAATGGTAGCATATATGCCAATACTACTGGGAATGTAGGAGTTGGTGTAACCACGCCTGCCAGTAAACTGGAGGTGATGGGAACCAATAGCGATCCAAACATTCCGCTCTTTGAGGTTAAAGACTTAAACGGCAATCCGGTTTTTTCTGTATACCCCGATGGAGTTGAGGTTACGGTGGATATGACTACCACTGGCCGTCCGGCTAAAGGTGGCTTTGCCGTTAGCGGACGAAACTCAACTCGAGGGACCACTACCGACATTATGCGTGTAACCCCCGATTCAACAACGGTTTACATTAACAATACGCTTGGCCGACCCGCAAAGGGTGGTTTTGCAGTAAGCGGCAGAAACTCAACAAGGGCGGGAGTCACGAGCAATATTTTAATGATAAATGCTGATAGCACAAGAATTTACACCGCCGACCCCAATAAGGGATTTGGAGTTGGACTTACCAGCGGAACCACTAATAGCTACTTAAAGCTTACCAGCAATAACTATTTTATTGGACAGGAGGCTGGCCTTTATAATTCCGGTGGAACCTATAACTCATTTATGGGGTACCAAGCTGGAAAGTTTAATGGTAGTGGCTACCAGAATATCTTTATTGGTTACCAGTCGGGTATGCAAAATACCTCCGGCTATTCCAATATTTTCATTGGAAACACAACAGGCTATAGCAATCTTGATGGGAATAGAAATCTCTTTATTGGCAACCAAGCTGGTTATAGCAACGTTTCTGGTTTTGGTAATACCTTCATTGGCCACAATGCTGGGTACACCAATACAGGCGGATACCGAAACATGTTTATGGGCTTTAATACCGGCTATTCAAATATTTCTGGTAACGACAACACTTTTTTAGGTGATGCATCTGGCTATGCAAATACTACTGGATCTTCAAACACATTTATTGGACAAGGTGCCGGTAATCAAAATAGCACTGGTGGAGCAAACTTAATGTTAGGAATGTCGGCTGGTCAGAATAGCACTACTGGTTGGCAAAATGTTTTATTAGGAACTTATGCTGGTTTTGGGTTAGTAGATAACTGCAGCAGCAACGTAATGGTTGGTTACTATAGCGGGGCGGCATTAACTAGCGGTAGCAGTAATATTTTTGTTGGACCCTCCAGCGGTAATGGAATAACCACCGGCAACTATAATGTCTGCATTGGACAGCAAACAGGGCAAGCCGCCACAACCGCAAGTTCAAACGTGATTATTGGACATCAGGCTGGAATGAAGACAACAGGTGGCGGTAATGTTATGATTGGCTACAATGCTGGTATGAATGAGACAGGAACAAACTTGTTGTACATTGATAATTCGAATACAGCATCCCCTCTTATATATGGAGACTTTTCCAACAATCGCCTTGTTATAAATGGGAATAGTTCCAACAATATTAATAATAGAGCATTCTTTGTGAATGGCTCTGCTGGGGGAACCGGCGCTTGGTGGAATGACAGCGACAAGCGTAAAAAGAAGAATATCCAAACAATTCCTAACGCCTTGGAGATAATCCTTAAAATGCGAGGCGTAAAGTTTGAGTGGATTGATACCACAAACCACGAAACGGGACCGCAGGTTGGATTTATTGCTCAAGAAGTTGAGCCTATTCTTCCAGAGGTAGTTAGTAACAAAAACGACACTTACTCAATGGAGTATGCCCCTATAACTGCTGTTCTAGTGGAGGCCGTAAAAGCCCAGCAGCAGGAGATTGATGCCTTGAAGAAGGAGAATGAACAGATGAAATCATTAACCAAAGAGAACGAAAATCTTAAGGCAAGGCTAGACAACCTTGAGAAAAAAATGGAAAAATTACTTAACTCAAAATAATGCTTATGAGACGATATTTACCTTTAACATTGATAGCGTTGTTGATAACCCTCTTTATGAATGAGGTTTATGCACAAGCGCCGGAAGGATTCAACTACCAATCGGTGGTGCGCGATGCAGCAGGAAATCCAGTGGCTCAAAAGAGCGTAACGTTTAGATTTTCGGTAATTCAGGGCTTAGAAACTAATAATCCGATTTATGTGGAAACCTCGGATGCAGAGACAAACCAAAACGGATTAGTTTCGTTGGTTTTAGGAGCGGGAACACCTACCGTAGGAACTTTTTCCTCTATACCTTGGCAAACTGGACCTTTTTATCTTAAAACTGAGGTTGATTTTAAAGATGGTGCAGGATTTGTTGGTGGGGAAACTTCGCAAATGCAGTCGGTTCCTTATGCACTTTATGCAAAATCTTCCTCTTCATCCTATTGGTCCATCAATCAAGGTGGTAGTATTTATCCAAGCAATGGCGGCAACGTAGGTATAGGCACGTCAACGCCCAATGGCATGCTGGAGGTTAAAGGAACAGACAGCGACCCTACTGTTCCGCTCTTTGAGGTGAAGGATATCAACGGGAATCCAGTATTTGCTGTATATCCTGATGGGGTAGAGGTAACAGTGGATATGGCTGCGACAGGCCGTCCGGCAAAGGGTGGATTTGCGGTTAGCGGTAGAAACTCTACCCGAGGTACCACAACCGATATTATGCGTGTAACCCCCGATTCTACAACCGTGTATATTGGCAACGTAGTTGGACGACCAGCCAAAGGTGGATTTGCCGTAAGTGGTCGAAATTCTACACGCGCAGGATTAACAAGTAACATCTTAACCATTTCCCCCGACAGCACAAGAATCTACACTGCCGATCCAACCAAGGGTTTTGGTATCGGGCAAACGGCCGGAGTTGCTGCAACCAACTACCTACGATTGACACCAAATAACTATTTTATTGGTCAACAGACGGGGTATTCAATAAACAAGGGACAGTACAATGTCTTTTTGGGGTATCAGGCAGGCTATAGCACCACTGGATACCATGACGATATGGATCCTACTGATGGAGATAACAATATTTTTATTGGCTATCAGGCGGGATTTGCCAATACGGTTGGGGAACAGAATCTATACATTGGTGCTTTCAGTGGAAAGAATAATACCAACGGTTCGGTAAACACGTTTGTGGGATCTTTGACAGGACAGAATAATACTGGTTACGGAAATACCTTCCTTGGAGCTATGGCCGGCGGATCAAATCAGTCAAATAGCGGCTACAGAAATACCTTTATTGGCTGTTATTCTGGTTGGGCCAACACCTCTGGTAGCGATAACGTGTTTATTGGCCGGGAATCGGGAACCTCCAATACAACTGGTAACTACAACGTTTACATAGGCCATTTGGCCGGTCTCTCCAACTCCGCAGGAACTGGAAATGTTTTTATTGGAAGGGCTGCTGGCCAAAACGAAACTGGTTCAAATAAGCTCTACATAGCCAACAACTCCACTCAAGCCCTTATGCAAGGCGATTTTAGCGCAAAAACGTTAACCATTAATGGCGCAGCTCTTGCTGTCTCTTGGAGTGTTTTAAGTGATATGCGATTAAAAACCAATATCGTTACCATTCCTAATGCTTTGAGTAAGGTGTTGAATCTTAGAGGAGTAAACTTTGTTTGGAAGGATTCCACCATGAAGAGAACCCAAATGGGATTTATTGCACAGGAGGCTGAAAAGGTGATTCCAGAGGTGGTGAATTATTCGAAGGAAGATGACAAATATACAATGCAATACGCTCCAGTTACGGCTCTGCTTGTGGAGGCCATGAAGGAGCAGCAGAAGACCATTGACCAGCTCAAAAAAGATAACGAGGAGCTGCGCAAACAGGTCAAAGAGATTCTCGATTTGCTCAAAGCTACCAAAAAGTAGCAAGTTAAATTCCTCCTCAGGGGACCCGAAGCTTTGGTTTCGGGTCTTTTTTTTAGAATCAGTTAAAGGATTGTTCGCTCTTGCTTTCTAATTGCAGGTGGTTGCTTACTTTTGTATAATTAATTTGGGCGCAAATTTTTCTACTATGGCAAATGCTCTTTTTGAAGACCAAAAATTCGAGAATTTAAAATTACTACAAGACATTCAATGTTTTGAGTTCAGTGGATGTCTCTTTCGAAGCTGTGACTTCACTGGCCTAAACCTTTCTGGGAGTGAGTTTGTTGATTGTCAATTCGAGTTTTGTAACCTCAGCATGGTGCAGGTGCAGGAAACAATTTTTACAAATGCTGTTTTCAGGGGTTGTAAGCTCATGGGCATGGATTTTAGTAAGGTTCGAAAGTTCTTGCTTTCTATGTCGTTTGAAGAATGCAATTTGAGCTATGCATTCTTTTTTGGACTTAACCTTAAAGGAGCTAAATTCATAAACTGCCTGCTGGAGGAGACCAACTTCTCAGAGGCAACATTGGTGGAGGCCAATTTTAGCGGTAGCAATTTGGTGGGTGCAATTTTTGACAGAACTAATCTTGAACGAGCCGATTTTACCTCTGCTTCTGGCTATTCTATTAATCCAGCAATTAATCGTATTCGGAAGGCAAAGTTTTCGCTACCAGAGGTGGTTGGACTTCTGCATAGTTACGATATCGAGGTATTCTAAACGTTGGCTGAAGGAGTGCGTGCAACAGCATGGTATTTGAATTATTGGCAATGGTAACTAGTTAACCGATTTTGTATACGCATGCAAGATGAGAATTCTGGTAATAATTTGATCTCAAGTTGCTATACATCAGCTGTTTTTAATTCATCTGTCAGATATTTTGAATTGGCCTTTCGAAGTTCCTTCGCATAATTATTGGCCTCTGTCGTAAAAAATGTAAAAAACCTTGGGCCTTATTGGCAAACAATGCCTATTTTCGCTACGATTTTTTTGTGATTAACTATCTTAGGTATAAATTATTAAAGCGGTAATTATTTTCGCTAATGAGAAAATGGCGTATTGAAGATTCGGCCGAACTGTATAACATTACTGGCTGGGGGGTTAATTACTTTTCGATTAACGAAAAGGGCAATGTGATTGTAACTCCAAAGAAGAATGGCGTAGCAGTCGATTTGCATGAGTTGGTTGAAGAGCTACTGATTCGTGACGTATCGGCACCCATGTTAATTCGGTTTCCCGATATTTTGGATAACCGTATCGAAAAGATGTGGAGTTGCTTTAAAATTGCAGCCGAGGAGTATGATTATAAGGGGCAAAACTTTATTATTTACCCCATCAAGGTAAACCAGATGCGTCCTGTGGTTGAGGAAATTGTTAGCCATGGAAAAAAGTTCAACATTGGGTTGGAGGCTGGGTCAAAGCCTGAGCTGCATGCGGTGTTGGCAATCAACACCGATACGGAGTCTCTTATTATTTGCAATGGTTATAAGGACGAGGATTACATTGAGCTTGCGCTGTTAGCCCAGAAAATGGGTAAGCGCATTTATATTGTGGTTGAAAAGCTCAACGAGCTAAAGTTGATTGCAACCATTTCGCGACGCCTTAAAATTAAACCAAACATTGGGATTCGAATTAAGCTTGCCAGTTCAGGTAGCGGCAAGTGGGAAGATTCCGGCGGTGATGTAAGTAAGTTTGGACTTACTTCCAGCGAGCTGCTTGAGGCAGTCGACTTTCTCGAAAAGAATAAATTGAAAGATTGCCTTCGTCTGATTCACTTTCACATTGGAAGCCAAGTAAACAAAATTAGGCGAATTAAGATAGCGCTTAGAGAAGCGTCGCAGTTCTATGTGCAGCTATACAAGTATGGATTCCATATCGATTTTGTAGATATAGGAGGTGGACTTGGTGTAGACTACGATGGAACCCGCTCTTCCAACAGCGAAAGCAGCGTTAACTACTCAATTCAGGAGTATGTAAACGACTCCATCTTCACCTTTGTGGATGCTGCCAATAAGAATAATATTCCACACCCTAATGTTATAACGGAATCGGGTCGTTCACTTACTGCCCACCATTCTGTTTTGATTTTTGAGGTGTTGGAAACCACCTCCACACCTTCATGGGATGATGAAGAGGTGGTTGGGGCCGATGCCCACGAGCTGGTTCGTGATCTTTATTCACTTTGGGAAACGCTCAATCAAACTCGAATGCTGGAAACTTGGCACGATGCTCAGCAAATTAGGGAAGAGGCGCTTGATCGCTTCAGCCTTGGTCTGATTGACCTTAAAACGAGGGCTCAGGTAGAGCGTCTTTTCTGGTCAATTGCCCGGGAAATTAACCAAATGAATGCAGAAACCAAGCATACTCCCGAAGATTTACGTCCATTACCAAAGTTGCTATCGGATAAGTATTTTTGCAATTTCTCGCTATTCCAGTCGCTTCCGGATTCATGGGCCATTGATCAAATTTTCCCCATCATGCCCATTCAACGGCTCGATGAGAAGCCCGACCGCTCGGCTACCCTGCAGGATGTTACCTGCGATTCCGACGGGAAGATTGACAACTTCATTTCCACACGTAATTTCTCCCACGATCTTCCGGTTCACTCCATAAAGTCGAAGGAATCATACTACCTAGGCGTATTTTTGGTAGGTGCTTACCAGGAAATCCTAGGTGATCTGCATAACCTCTTTGGCGATACCAATGCCGTGCACGTATCTGTTGGGCGTGATTCGTACAGCATCGACCAAATTATAGACGGCGAAACGGTTGCAGAGGTGCTCGACTACGTGCAGTATAACTCTAAGAAGTTGGTTCGAACCGTTGAAACTTGGGTTACCACATCCGTAAAAAATGGCATCATTACGGCAGAGGAGGGAAAGGAATTCCTCTCCATGTACCGCTCAGGACTCTATGGCTATACCTATTTGGAGTAGTTTATAGCAAGACAGATATTTTGAAAGGGTTCGGGGGCTTTGGCAAACGAACCCTTTTTTGGTTACCGGTAGACCTGTTTTTTGGGGCTAGAGAGATTTATGTGCTGGTAGTTTTTAACTTACCTTATTTACAATTTTGGGATAAAATGGTTTTTGCCTGTCAAAAAGTTACTTAAAACTATAGATTGGTTATAAATTGTTATCAAACACATTCGATATCTTTCAAATTATCTAAATAATGAGTAAAATTGTGCTTGAAAAAAACACCCTGATTATGAAGGTAACACCGATAAATAACGAAGTCGTTTTCAGGAAAATAAAGGACTCTGGCCTTGCCAGTGTTGGGAAAGCCACCATTCGCGAACTGGTAAGACTTGTAAATGAGATTGAGGCTGCCACTGGCGAACAATTTGTGCGAATGGAGATGGGGGTGCCGGGATTGGAACCCGCCAACATTGGCATTGAAGCAGAGATAAAGGCTCTTAGAAGCGGAGTTGCTTCCAAGTATCCTATGATTGATGGCATTCCTCCTCTAAAAAAGGAGATCGCCCGCTTTGTAAAAAATTTCATCAACATCGACGTTGACGAAAAGTATTGCCTGCCTACTGTTGGCTCAATGCAGGGTGGTATGGCTGCCTTTCTTGTGGCAAACCGTTGCGTAGTGGCGAAGGATAAGACATTGTTTATCGATCCCGGTTTTCCGGTTCAAAAGCAGCAACTTCGGGTGCTGGGTATGGGTTTTGAAACCTTTGATGTATACAACTATAGAGGCGCCAAGCTGAGGGATAAGTTGGAGAGCTATTTGAGTAAGGGTGAAATTGCTACCATTCTATACTCGAACCCCAACAATCCATCTTGGATATGCTTTAGTGAAGAAGAGCTACGCATCATAGGTGAGTTAGCAACCAAGTACGATGTTGTAGTGGTGGAGGACTTGGCCTACTTTGCCATGGACTTCCGCAAAGATTTGTCTAAACCAGGAGTTGCTCCGTATCAGGCATCGGTGGCTAATTACACCAACAACTACATGCTGCTGATATCCAGCTCAAAAGCGTTCAGCTATGCTGGTCAAAGAATTGGTATGTTGGTGGTTTCTACAGCGCTGGCAAATCGTCAATTTCCAGACCTCAAACGATATTTCTCCTCCGATATTTTTGGTTATGCCATGGTTTATGGTGCGGTTTACTCGCTATCGTCTGGAACATGCCATTCGGCTCAGTATGGCCTAGCGGCTATACTAAAGGCAGTAAACGATGGTGAGTTCGACTTTGTGGAAAGCGTGAAGGCTTACGAGGTTAGGGCTAAGCAAATGAAGCAATTATTTCTGAAGAATGGCTTCAAACTGGTGTATGATATGGATGAGGACCAGCCGTTGGCTGACGGCTTTTATTTCACCATCAGCTATCCGGGATTTTCGGGCGATCAGCTGATTGAGGAACTTTTATACTACGGAATAAGTGCTATCTCGCTTACCATTACTGGCAGCGAAAGGACTGAGGGCTTACGGGCATGCGTTTCTCAAGTTAGCGAGAAACAAATTCCAGTTTTAGAGCAACGGCTTGTTCAATTTCATCAGAATCACCCGTAAGGCATAGAATTACAGAACAAAGAGAACCTTTGAGTAAATATATTCTAAAATTTTAACGATAAATCCTTCGAAAATATGGCAAAAGTAAGAGGAGCAATTGTGGTGGACATGGAGAGATGTAAGGGCTGCGGCGTTTGCGTTGTCAACTGTCCCACTAAGGTAATTGGTCTGGCAAAAGAGGTGAACTCCAAGGGGTACAACTTTGCCTACATGGAAAATCCTGAGAGCTGCATCGGTTGTGCTAACTGCGCATTTGTTTGCCCCGATAGCGTTATCACGGTGTACAAGGCCAAGGTTACTGAGGCTTAGCAGAAAATATTAATAACAATTAAAACATTGGTGTAATGGGAGAATTAAGGTTAATGAAGGGGAATGAGGTTATTGCCGAGGCTGCTATCCGCTGCGGATGTGACGGCTATTTCGGTTACCCTATTACCCCTCAGTCCGAAGTTATGGAAACCCTCATGCTACGCCGCCCCTGGGAGGAAACGGGTATGGTCGTTCTTCAGGCAGAGAGTGAGGTATCTTCTATCAATATGCTTTATGGTGGTGCCTCCTGCGGAAAAAAGGTGTTCACCTCCTCATCTAGCCCTGGAGTTAGCCTAATGGCCGAAGGGCTTACCTACCTAGCAGGTGCTGAGTTGCCTTGCTTGATAGTAAACGTTGTTCGTGGAGGTCCAGGATTAGGAACCATACAGCCTGCTCAAAGCGACTATTTTCAGGCAGTAAAGGGTGGCGGTCATGGCGACTACAAGCTCATTGTTTTAGCGCCCGCTTCCGTTCAGGAGATGAACGATTTTGTTGATCTTGCATTTGAACTTGCATTCAAATACCGCAATCCTGCCATGATTCTTTCCGATGGCGTTATTGGCCAGATGATGGAAAAGGTAGAACTAAGCGATTTCAAGCCTCGCTGGACCGAGGAGGAGATTGAGAAACTCAACGGCAGCTGGGCTACTACTGGGAAAAAGGCCAACCGCGAACGCCATGTTGCAACCTCCCTTGAGCTAGATTCTGCTCGCCAGGAGATTTTTAACCATAAGCTGCAGGCCAAGTATCGCGCTATTGAGGAGAACGAAGTTCGATTTGAGAAGATAATGTGCGATGATGCAGAATTCATGCTGGTTGCCTATGGCTCATCGGCCCGAATCTGTCAAAAAGCAGTTGAGATAGCTCGCGAGCAGGGTATAAAGGTAGGCCTGTTGCGCCCAATCACCCTATTCCCGTATCCTACAAAGGCAATTCAAGCAATGCTTGGGCAGCTGAAGGGAATTCTTTCTGTGGAAATGAGCGCTGGTCAAATGGTTGAAGACGTTCGCTTAGCAGCGAACGGAAAGGTTCAGGTTGAGCACTTTGGCCGCTTAGGAGGAATGATTCCTACCCCCAACGAGGTAGTTGATTCTCTCAAAAAACATTTTATCAAAGGAGGAAAGTAACCATGGATGTAAAGGATATTATCAAGGAGGAAAACCTGGTTTTTAGAAAATCGAAGGTTTTGACCGATAATGTGATGCACTACTGTCCTGGCTGTAGCCACGGTGTGGTGCACAACCTTATTGCTGAAGTTATTGAGGAGATGGGGATTCAGGATAATACCATTGGTGTTTCCCCTGTAGGGTGTTCAGTGCTAGCCTATAACTATCTCGATATTGATTGGCAGCAAGCTGCTCACGGTCGTGCGCCGGCCCTAGCAACTGCTACTAAGCGGCTTAATCCAGATAAGTATGTGTTTACCTATCAGGGTGATGGCGACTTGGCCTCCATTGGAACGGCCGAAATTATGCACGCCTGCAACCGCGGAGAAAACATTGTGGTAATTTTCATAAATAACGCCATATATGGTATGACAGGTGGCCAGATGGCTCCTACCACCTTAATTGGCATGAAAACAGCTACTACACCTTATGGTCGTAACGTTGAGCTTAATGGTCATCCTCTTAAAATTACCGAGCTCATAGCTCAACTTCCCGGAACCTGCTTTGTTACGCGTCAGTCGGTTCAAACTCCAGCCGCAGTGCGCAAGGCAAAAAAGGCCATCCACAAGGCTTTTGAAAACTCTGGTAAGAAAAAAGGTACTTCATTTGTGGAGATCGTTTCAACCTGCAGTTCAGGCTGGAAGTTATCTCCTGTAAAGGCGAACGAGTGGATGGTGGAGAATATGTTCCCATTTTATCCGCTGGGTGATATGAAAGATGAGTAGCCTTTGGTGTTAATTCTTTAAACATTGCAGAAGATGAAAGAAGAAATAATTATAGCAGGGTTTGGTGGTCAAGGTGTACTTTCTATGGGTAAGATATTGGCATACTCTGGCGTAATGCAGAACCAAGAAGTTTCCTGGATGCCATCGTATGGTCCAGAGATGCGCGGCGGAACTGCCAACGTTATTGTAATTCTCAGCGATAGCCGCATTAGCTCGCCCATCGTTCAGGAATTTGATACGGCCATTATCCTCAATCAACAGTCGCTTGATAAGTTTGAGAAGCACGTAAAGCCGGGTGGTATGCTCATCTACGATCCCAACGGCATTACTCGCCACCCAGAGCGCAAGGATATCAATGTATACAAGGTTGAGGCAGCCGAAGAGGCGGCTAGAATGCATAGCGCCAAGTCGTTCAACATGATTGTTCTTGGTGCTTACCTTAAGATTAAACCCTTGGTGAAAATGGAAAACATTATAAAGGGGTTAAAGAAATCACTACCTGACCGTCACCATAATCTTATTCCACAAAACGAGGAAGCTATTACCAAGGGCATGGCGATTGTTCAAGAAGTTCATAAGCTATAGCTTGCTGCCACTGTATAAATAACCGTCCCTTTCATAGGGGCGGTTTTTTGCTTTAGAGGGGTTTATAAGTTGGATTTCGCTGCAATGCTAAACAGCACAACTTCAGTTTTCATGTTGAGGGTAGGACAGAATTTTTTATGCGAACTATTCTTCCACAATTTGGGCTACCCAATGTGTGGAAAAAACTCTACAGTATTTTGAGCCAGTGAACGGTTATGTTTTATTATGTTTCATAAATTCAAATACTTATAATATCAGTGTTGGTTATGGCAATTGTGGCATAATATTTTCATTAATGTAGTTGTATTGGTTAATACTTAATGAATTCCCTTAATGGGGTTTCATTGTCAGGTAACTTTTTAGATTAAACCCTTCTAGCTCTTCCCGTAAACTCGGATGCCGCTGAAAAGCGTATCCGGGTTTACTTTTTTGTTATATCTTTAGGCCTTATTGTGTGTTGAAACTTGTGTTTTAGGCCAATACTAACACATTGATTTCGAATAAAGGAGCTAGGGAATGGTGAAAATTTTGATTGTTGACGATGATGTAACCTTCTGCTTAATGCTCAAAACCTTCCTTCAAAAGAGGGGTTATGAAGTTGAGGAGGCATTTTCATTTTCTGAAGGGAGTAAAAAGCTTAATACCTTCGTTCCAGATATTATTCTCTCCGATTTACGATTACCCGACAAGGATGGAATTGCTTTGCTCGAGATGGTAATGCGCGAGAAACCGCAAATACCTGTGGTGCTCATGACTGGCTATGCCGATATCCGAACTGCGGTGCAAGCCATGAAGATGGGAGCCTTTGAATATGTTGCCAAACCCATTAGCCCGGATGAAATTTTGGCTACTATCGTTGCGGCATTAAAGGTCGATTCGGGCAAGGAGAATCGGGCGGTAAGAAAGGTGAAGAAGGAATCAGTATCGCGGTTTGTTGATGGTACCAGCTCGGTTGCACTCAAAACGCTGGAATATATTCATCTGGTAGCTCCAACTGCAATGTCGGTGTTGATTATTGGCGAAAGTGGAACGGGGAAGGAATTCGTTGCCCGTCGAATACATGAGCTCAGCGATAGACGTGATAAACCATTTGTAGCCATCGACTGTGGTGCTTTACCTAAAGATTTGGCTGCCAGCGAATTTTTTGGCCATTTAAAAGGTTCGTTTACCGGTGCTATCAACGATAAGGTGGGGCAGTTTGAGGCAGCCAACGGAGGAACGCTTTTTCTCGACGAGGTTGGTAACTTGAGCTATGAGGTGCAGATGCAGCTTTTAAGAGTACTTCAGGAGCGGAGGATTAGGCGGGTGGGGGCAAACAGTGAAATACCAGTTGATATTCGCATTTTGGCTGCCACCAATGACGATTTACGCATTGAGGTGCAGCAGGGAAACTTTAGGGAAGATTTGTTTCATAGGTTAAATGAATTTTCGGTTGTGGTGCATCCGCTTCGGGACCGTAGGGCCGATTTGCCGGAATTTGTTGATCACTTTTTGGCGACAGCAAACGTTGAACTGAATAGGACGGTTGAAGGACTCTCAGGGGAGGTAATGCACGTTTTTACAACTTATTCTTGGCCTGGCAATCTTCGTGAACTTAAAAATGTGGTGAAGCGTTCGGTGCTGCTTAGCAAGGGGCCGATTGTTGGTATTGAAGCCTTACCGGAAGAGTTGGTCAAGGAGAGCACAAAACACAATAACCATAATGAGGAGGAGCGTTCTCTTCGGGGGGCTGCCGCTAAGGGTGAACATGAACTTATTCTTCAAACCTTGGAAAAGGTAAAATACAACAAGACCAAAGCTGCTCAGCTGCTAAACATCGATAGAAAAACTCTCTACAATAAGATGAAACAGTATGATATTGATTTTTAACTTTCCAATAATTCCGCTTCTATTGCCCGTGTTGTCTCGCTGAGTTGAGCAATCAGTGTGGCTACCTTCTTTTCAACAATTGCCAAATTGCTTTCGGGCTTTTTTCTTAACTCCTCTAGTTCGGTGAGGAGCAAGGCCACTTCTGTGGCTTTTAGCTGACTAAAGTGGGGCAAAATCCTATGGGCCAAGTTGGCAATCTCATTTTGGTCCTCAGCCTTTAATGCCTCTTCGAATCGTTTCGATGTCATTTCAATATTATCCTTGAGAGACGAGAGCACAGCGGTAAAGGCGGCTGAATCATCACCGGTAAACTGTCGTATGCCTGCAAAGGAGAGCCCACCCATTTGTGGCGTTTGATTTTCGGTGGTTATCGACTCAAATGAAAGGTTGAGTAGTGACCCTACTTTTTCAAGCAGCTGGTACTCGTAAAATGGTTTTACAAGCACCTCGCTAAATCCGGCGCCGATGAAGGTACGTTTTTCTGCTTCTGTATTATTTGCGGTTACGCAAAGGGTGGGTATCTGCTTCCATTCGGTGCTAGCCATAACCTGCTGAACTAGCTCCAGACCTCCCATCTCTGGCATGTGTACATCTGAAATCAGAAGATGGTAACTTTCCCCATTCTCCTTGAGTAGATCGAGTGCCTGTCGGCCATTGGATACAGCGTCTACTGCGGCCCCATATTTCTCTAATATCCCTTTTGTAAGGAGCTGGGTGGTGGCATCGTCTTCTGCCAGTAAAATTTGGAAGCCGGTAAGCGCATGAGCTGAGATCTGAGTGTAAGATGATTTTCGTTCTTGAAATTCGTCCGCAGAGGTCTCATAGGGTATCACCACATAGAATTCCGATCCTTTTCCAGGGATGCTGGTAACGCCAATTTTTCCATTCTGCAGTTCAACTAGACGTTTAGAAATTGCAAGTCCAAGGCCTGTCCCTCCATATTTTCTGGTTATTCCAGCTTCCGTTTGTGTAAATTCTTTAAAAATATCGCTCTGCAACTCCATAGGAATGCCGATACCTGTATCTTCAATAAAAAGGCGTAGTTGTAAAGTCTTGCCATCCAACTTTTCGGTTGATGCCTTTAACTTTACGCTACCATTCTCAGTGAACTTAACAGCATTGCCCAGAATGTTTATCGCCAGCTGGCGTAGCCGAAGTGGGTCCCCTTTGAACGTGAGTGTAGGTTTAAATTCAATAGTATGGTAGAGTGTAAGTTTCTTGTCGCGCGCTTTGGGTGCCACAATTTCGATTGCCTCCATGAGCGTTTCATAGGGCGAGAAAGGAGTGCACTCCAGCTTAATCATACCGGCTTCTATTTTGGAAAAGTCGAGGATGTCGTTAATTAGCCCAAGCAGATGTTCCGACGATTTGGTGATAATGGACTGATAGGTTAGCTGTTGATTTGTCAGTTTCGTTTGCCCCAGCTGTTCTGAAAACCCAATTATGGAGGTTATGGGTGTTCGTATTTCGTGGCTCATGGTGGCCATAAACTGCTCCTTTACCTTAAGGTGTTCTTCGGCAAGCGCTCTTGCAGCTTCTAGCTCTTGGCGATAGTATTCGCTGCGTGTAAGATCGCGCATAATGAGCACTGAAAAAATTAGAATGGTAAGCAGCCCGCTGAATCCAAGACCAAGTGAATACAAATAGAGCTTTTGCTGCAGGGCTGCGGTTTGTTGTGATCGCTGGGAGGAAAGGCGTAGCTCTTCCTGTTCAATAAGGTAAAGCAGCTTTCGAATGTCGTTGGCAATTTGCTGATCATTTATCTGAAGCCTCCTTTCCTGAAGCGAAATTTCTTTGTTTATCAATAGCTCCTTTTGTCGGAATCCAATGAGTTGGTTTTTAATGAATGCAATAGTAGTGTCGGGCCTAAAAATAGCCGTTGTGGATGTATCCAATCTGGTTTCGATTTTAGGGAGAGGTGTTGCCGGTTGCTCCTCTTCGTCTTTTTCACCGGTTATTGAATTCCAGAATCGTTTGAGAAACCCTGTCTTTTTCTCTGGCTCAATCTTTATTGGAATCCGCTCAATTGTATGCCGGTCCAGAATAGTTTTAGTTACCCTAATGGAATCGGAAATTCTTTGGGCAAAATTGAGAATGGAGTCCCTGGTTAGTGTGTCGAGAATATATTGCTTTTTTAGGGCAAACATGCTTTCGAAGATTTGTTGCTTTTGGGTAATTAGCAAATCAACTCTTCGGATTCGAGCAAGTTGGTTCTTGTTTTCTGCATTTTCTTCCTTCAGTAATTCTAGGTCATTTTTTAGTTGCTGAAGATTATTTAGATATGCCCTAAGGAAGCGTCCGTCGGCTGAGATAATGAAGGCTCTTCCCAATCGCTCCTCTTCCAGCAGGCGGGAAAGCATGCTATTTACAACGGCGGCTTTTTTTCCGGCAAGTTCAGCAGCTTCTCTGTATGGTTTTGCCTTGTTGGCTTGGAAGAGGAGTAGGTAAATTGCGGCAGCAACCAGCAGCAGCAGAATGAAGAATCCTCCAGCCACCTTTCCAGTAATTTTACGCTTTTCAACGTTTGGCATCGACACTATTAAATAGTGTGCCTAAGATAGCTATTAAATGAGAGAAGCTGCCCTTTTTAGAGCAGCTCCTTCTTTATTCAACCTTGCTAAAGTTAAACTATTTTTCGATGGCGATTACCAAGTATTTTGATTTTTGCCAGAAGGCTTTTGAATCTTTAATAACCAATTCGGTAACCTTGTTTTGTGTTCCAACAATTTCGTAAGAATCTGCAGGATGAGGGGTTACAAGAGTAATTTTCCTTGCTGTTAATGGAATGGAGTTTAGCGTTCTCATGTCCACTGGGGTGAAGCTGTTGTCGCTGGGTGCTGAGGCAAGTTTAATGGACTTACCAAGGCCAAGAAAACCACCTTCTTTAACCACAATCCCTTTGGCTACAAGCTCCTTTTCAGTGCCCATGATGAAGTAAGCCTGATTCATCTCGTTAGTTTTCGTGGCAACAACTCCCGCCAACTTAGCGTTTTCTTGCTTTACGGTGGTGAGTGTATCGTTGAGCGACTGGATAGAGAAGTTCAGCTTAGTAAGGTTATCCTTCAGCTGAGAGATGGTAGAATCCTTTTCTACAAGAAGTAGATTGGTCTTTTCTATCATTTTCTGCAGCTCTTCAATCTTGATGTTCGACTCTTTCAGCTGCTTCCTTAACCAGGAAATGGATCTCTTGTTCTTATTCATCAGGTCGTTAATAACCTTGATGTCGTCGTTGATACGAGCACGTGAATCTTTGCTGAGTTCTCCACCCTTTGCTGTTTCTTTTGAAATGGTGGATTCTTTCATTTTAATCTCGCCTAAACTTGACTCAATTTGATTTAGCGACTCAAAAAACTGGTTGATAACCGAGTCTTTAGAGGCGGCATCTTTAGCCATTTGGGCCTTTTCGGTTTGTAGTTGCGCAATTTGTGCTTTTTCTTTCTGGTTGCAGGCAGTAAGCGCTGCGGCTATTGCAATTCCTAGCAGTAATTTCTTCATGGTTTAATGTGTGTTTAAATTGTGTAACTATTATTGCAATCTGTGAGCCATAAATATACGACATTTTAAAGCTCAGATATAGAGCAAATTAGTTTTTTTTGATAAACAACTGTTGGGAATAAAAATCTACACCTTGGGGAATAGCAGTGTGGATTATGGCGAGTTATTAATCCTTTAAGTATTATGGATTGATAAGGTCAGTATTTCTATAGGCCAGAATCTCGTTAAGCATTTCAATGGCACTGATAGCTGAAGTGTTCTCCGGGTTTATTTCTAATGCTTTGGTGTAACAGTTAATAGCATGTCCAAAGTTAGTTTCTCTCCGAGCAATATTGCCAAGGATATAGTATGCTTCATCGCTATCTGGGTGTTTGGCCAAAATGTCGTTAAGAAGTTGTTTTGCTTCTTCTATTTTATAGTTATCGGCCAAGTTTCTTGCTTTGTCTATGTTCTGTTTGAGGTTCATTTGTGATACAGATTATTTTGAATGATGAACTCGAATACTCCATTTGGGAGAAACATTCGAATATCATGATGGTTTGCCAACCATTCACGAATTTGAGTGGAGGAGATATCAAGCCGGGGCGCGCTAACCTTCGTGTAGTTGATCGAAGAAGTTATTGTTGCATTATCGTTAGAGGTGAACCGTGGATATACCATTAGTCTTGCAAGTTCCGCAATGCCTGTGAAATTCCTCCAGAGGTGAAACGATTGTAGGCTATCCTCACCCATAATTAGGGTGAAATTCAGGTTGGGATGCTTGTGGTGCAGATGCTCAAGGGTTTGGTAGGTGTAGGAAGGGGTAGGCAACTGGAGCTCGTCGAGGCAAATTTTAAGCTTTGGATGCCTTTTCTCGACTGCAATTTGAAGCATGTGGACACGGGCTTCTGGGCTAGCGAGTTCTTCCTTATCTTTCAATGGATTGTGAGGGCTGGGAATTAACCAAATCTCCTCAAGGTCCGTAAATTCGGCGCAGTAATTTGCAATTGCCAGATGCCCGATGTGAACTGGGTTAAATGAGCCGAAGAATAGGCCGACCTTTTTCATACTCCGTCCAGAAAAGATTTAACCAAGGTTGCCGCTTTTGCAATAGCCTCCTGCAAATTGTCGTTGACTAATATGTTGTCGAACTTGGGCGCAAAGCTAATTTCAGTTTCTGCTTTTGCAATTCTTGTTGCAAGTGTTTCAGCACTTTCGGTGGAGCGACATTCCAGACGTTTTTTCAGCTCATCAACTGATGGTGGCATTACAAAGATGGCCAGAGCGGCATCACCAAAGAGCGATTTTAGCTTGAGCCCGCCCATTACATCAACGTCAAAAATTACGTGATGTCCGCTGTTCCATATGGCTTCAATTTCCGAGCGAAGGGTTCCATAGTAGCTGCCAGGATAAACTTCTTCCCACTCCACAAAATCGCCAGCTTCTATTTTACTACGAAAAAGGTCTGGCGTCAAGAAATAGTAGTCTACTCCTTCGGCTTCACCGTTTCGCTTGGGGCGGCTACAGGCCGATATCGAGAATTTCAAGGAGCCAAACTGCTCCAGCATCTTTCTTACAATGGTAGTTTTACCTGCTCCCGAGGGAGCCGAAACGATTACCAGTTTACCACCCATTGCTACAGCACGTTGAGAACTTGTTCCTTAATTTTTTCTAGCTCATCCTTCATCTCCACCACAAATTTTTGAATAGCGGCATGGTTTGCCTTCGAGCCAAGGGTGTTAATTTCGCGTCCCATCTCCTGTGCAATAAAGCCCAACTTTCGTCCTACATTTTCTTCCTCGTTTATGGTAGAAGTAAAGTATTTTAAGTGGTTGCGAAGCCTAACTTTTTCCTCATTCACATCGAGTTTTTCAAGGTAGAAAATTACTTCCTGCTGGAAGCGGTCGGGATCGGGCTGGTTGCTGAGTTCGGCGAAGGCATCGGAAAGCCGAGTTTTTACTGCTTCAACGCGCTCTTTTTCATATGGTTCAATGGAGTCTAGGCGCTGTGCAATGGCAGCAATACGGTGTTCAAAATCCAGTTGGAGCGCTTTGCCCTCCTGATCCCTGAATTGGTTGAACTGGCCTATTGCTTCGGTGACGGCCTTCGATACCATGGCCCATTCGTCAGCATTAAGTTCAATCCTTTCTGCTTTGAGAACGTCAGGCAGTCGAAGAATGGTCTGAATTACCGGCTCATCCTTAAGCTTGATGCTATGTTCTTTTGCCAAATGTTTAAGTTGGGTGAGGTAGGCCGCAAACAAATCCCTGTTGATAAGGTTCTCCCTCTCGTCGTTTACAAAATCGATGTAAATGGAAAAATCAACCTTCCCGCGAACGAGTTCCCTTGCCAAAAGCGAACGAAGTTCAAATTCTTTTTCGCGGTAGTAGGAGGGGAGTTTAAGATTTAAATCTAGCTGTTTGCTGTTCAGTGATTTAATTTCAATGGTAATTTTCTTGCCGGGAAATTCTAAGTCTTTACGCCCAAATCCGGTCATCGATTTTATCATGCCTTCAGAATTTAAGGTTCAAAGTTAGCACATATTTCAAAATAATCCGAGGTTGGAATTTCTACATCGGTGATATTGGCCAACTAGCGCCACTTTGTTATTCTGAATAGAGATGGGGTTTGGTTTCTGTAACTCTAGTGTCCAGTAAAATAACCCCTTTGTTTTTCCATTTTCCGGAGAGGTAGTATACAATTGAGGCAAGCAACCCCATGGCCCAGCCAATGGGAATAGACCACCAAATGCCCTGTTCACCAATTATATGTGAGAGAAATATTGCTGCTGGCAATCGGAAAATCCAAAGCGATAAAACAGTTATAAACATGGGGATTAACGTGGCACCGGCACCGCGCAATAGGCCACTGAAAACAAACATTGTAGAGAAGAGTATGTAGAATGAGCTGACAATAATTAGATATTGTTCACCTATTCGTATTACCTCGCCATCGGTTGTAAATAGACTCATCAACTCGTTACCGAATGTAACTATTCCTAGCGTGAGAAAAATACAAACGATGGCAGACATTATGAGGGTCGATGCCAGCCCTTTGCGAATACGGTCAAGCTTTCCCGCACCGAGATTTTGGCCAACGAAGCTCGACAGGGCGGCCGAAAAATTCATGGCGGGCATGGCGGCAAGGGAGTCAATACGGCCTGCTGCCGAGTAGGCGGCAATAACGTTGGTTCCAAAGGTGTTGACGATGCTGTTGAGGGCTACAATTCCCACGGCGATTAATGTTTGCTGAATACCTGAAGGTAGTCCAATACGCAGGCTCTGATAGAATATATGCCAGCTAAAGGAGAGTTTTTTTATGGAGTATTTCAGGATTGTATGCGTTTTGTTGAGGTAGATAATGGCTGTAACAAATGCACCTCCCTGCGCCACCACCGTTGCTATGGCAGCCCCGGCAACCCCCCATTTAAATACCAAAATAAAGAGAAAGTCGAATAGGATATTAAACACGGTAGCAATTATCAGAAAGTAGAGTGGGGTTTTGGAGTCGCCTAAACCTCTGAGGATGGACGAAATGCCGTTAAAACCAAAAAATACCACCATGCCTCCAAGGTAGATGCTCAGGTAAAGTTGTGCTTGGGGTATGAGTTCTTCTGGCAGTAAAACTAACCGGAGCAAGCTTCTACTAAATAGAACGCCAACAATTCCCACCACCACTCCGGCAATCATTAATAAGATGCTGATGGTGTCGGACGCTTTCTTTACACTTTGGTAGTCCTTTGCACCAAAGTATTGCGAAATAATAACGCTGGCCCCGCTGCCAATGCCAATTACCATCGCGATAATGGCATAAATAATGGGGAACGATGCTCCCACAGCAGCCAATGCCTCCTTGCCCAAAAATTTCCCAACAATAATCGAATCTACGATATTGTAGGTCTGTTGGAATACGTTGCCAACAAGCATGGGGAGGGCAAAATTCAGTATTAGCTTACCCTCTTTGCCTACGGTGAGATCTTTCATGAAGATGCAATTGTTGTTTGCTTCCTTGTGAAACCGCGCTACCCCTTTTTAATAGTAAGTAGCTACTAGCAAAGGTATAAATCCTGCAATATTCTCACTTGCTGCTGCTATTAACAAAAAAACGGCACCTACCGACACCGTTTTATGAAATTGAGTTATATAATCTATTTTGTTCTCTCCATTTCCACCGTAAAATGCCGCATAATGGGTGCTTCCCATATAATTTGCAAACCCTTGGTAATGGTTTCCCGTCTGTCGAAAACATTTTTTAAGGCCACGGCCACAACATCGATGTGATTGTTGGTATATACCCTGCGCGGAATGGCGAGGCGCAGTAGTTCGAGCTGTGGGTAACGATTTTCCCGTGTCTCGGGATCTCTGTCGGCCAGAAGAGTTCCAATCTCCACACCACGTATGCCAGCCTCAAGGTAAAGTTCAATGGCAAGTGTTTGTGCACGGTATTGGTCTTTTGGCAGATTGGGTAACACCCTGTTGGCATCCACAAAAATGGCATGGCCACCAGCAGGAAACTGGAACGGTATGCCAAACTCCTGGAGGCGGTTGCCAAGGTATTCCACTTGCTTAATTCGTGTTTCGAGGTAGTCAAACTCCGTGCCTTCGTCTAGGCCAACGGCGAGCGCATTCATATCTCGACCCGACATTCCTCCGTAGGTGATAAATCCTTCAAACATGATGTTGAACACCGAACACTCGCGGTGCAGCTGTTGGCTTCGCATGGCAATAAAACCACCCATGTTTACAATGGCGTCCTTCTTACTACTCATGGTCATAGCATCGGCATAGGTGAACATCTCCTGCACAATCTCCTTTATCGATTTGTGTTCATAGCCTTTCTCCCGCATCTTGATGAAGTATGCATTTTCTGCAAAGCGAGCAGAGTCAAAAACCACCATTTTGCCATACTTAGTGGCAATGCTTTTTACCTCACGAAGGCACTCCATCGATACGGGCTGTCCACCAGCTGTGTTGTTGGTGACCGTAACAATCACAAACGGAACTTTTTGGCTATGCTCGGAAAGGAATTTCTCTAACTTTTTTGGATCAACGTTGCCCTTGAATGGATGGTAAAGTTCGGTGTTGCCTGCTTCGTCAATAGTGCAGTCTACGGCATGAGCCTTTCTAAACTCAATGTGCCCTTTGGTGGTGTCGAAGTGGGAATTGCCTGGCACAAAGTCGCCCTCTTTCACAAGAGCGGAAAATAGCACATTCTCGGCCGCACGTCCTTGATGCGTTGGAATGAAGTATTCGAAGCCAAGAATGTTCTTAATGGCATTCTTTAAATTGTAAAATGAAGAGGCACCTGCATAGCTCTCATCGCCCATCATAATGGCTGCCCACTGACGGTCGCTCATGGCTCCTGTTCCGGAGTCGGTGAGAAGGTCGATAAATACCTGTTCGCTACGGAGATTAAAAAGGTTGTATTTAGCCTCTTTTATCCATTGTTCCCTCTCTTGGCGAGTGCTCTTACGGAGGGGTTCAACCATTTTTATCTTGTATGATTCTGAAAAAGGAAGTTCCATGTTAATTGGTGTTTTTTTGTAACTGCATAAAGGATTATTGCCAAAAGGCATCGAATTTTGGGAAAGCGGAAAAGCAGAGCTGCTTTGCCTTAAAGGGGAAAGGTGTCGCGTCGTTTGACGTTAACAAAGTTGTATTTTGCCACAAAATTAAGCCTCAGGTAGGTCGTTGGCGAGTTCATGCGTTGCAGTATTTTAAAAATTGGTAGCAAATAATCTACCCTAAATTAATGTTGCAAAGTTACAAATGGTAGGAATATTTGCACTGCTTTTAGAACCGTAAATTTAAGTATTTGAATGTTGTAAAGAATTATTTTGCCAATAAAAAGTAATAAGCATAAAAAAAAGGCCAGAGTTTACTGGCCTTTCTGAATATAAAAATGGGTCGAGATTATTTGGTCGTGCTGTCTCCACTGGATTCAACCTCCGGTTTAGCTTCAGCGCTACATTGTTCGAGCTTATGTGCCACGAATGAATAAAACGAAAGATATTCCTTTCCGCTCTCCTTGAGTCTTGCCTTCAAAGCGTTTGCTTGTTTCATTGTGGTTTCTCCTTCGTGTATATGCCTATTGCCTGCAACTTTTTCTTTTTTATCTACATTCTTGGCTTCGTTATCTTTCGCCTCCATCTCCATTTTTGCAATAAACGCTGGATCGATCCTTTGCTCCTCAACAACCCCCTTTATTAGAACGTCGTTTCCTTCCAACGATTTATCAAATATTTTTACGGAGTCGCTGGCAACCACCTTGATGGTAGAATCACTGTTCGACCCATACACAAACATACGCTTACCAGTTTCGGTACAGGTATGGAAAACGTGACCTTTTATGGTCACCTCTTTCCCCACAAATGCTTCAGGATATTTGATAAGGCTGTCGATGCTTAGTGTTTCTTTAAGACCAACATTGGCTGTTGCCGCTTTTTTTTCTACTTGGCCACAAGAGGCCAGCAGGAGCCCCACAAAAAGGGTAAAATAAGTTTTCTTCATAGGTTATGTTTTTTTACATGGTTAAATGTATGAAGTTTAGCTCAAAAGGTAGTGGTTATTCGTATCTTTTTAGCTGTGACCTGGTATGTTCCTTTAAAGTTGGATCTAATTGTAGTTTTTTGGGTGGTAATTACTTTTGTAACTCTTGATTTATAGCAAGAAAACCACCAATCTGCCTTAAGTTGCTTTTCCTCTTATGCAAAAATTGCTACCTTTCACAATGTATTTGTGATGTATGAAGAGAACTTGGTTTTTAATATTAACGTTTTTTCTTACAAGCATCTATCTGGGGAAGTCGCAGTCAACAGACTCCTTTGAGAAGGTGTTGGCTCACTCTTCTGGAAATAAAAGAATTGAGCTACTGCTTAAGTTTGCAGACTCTACACTTAACCAAGACCCGGCTAAAAGTTTAGAGTATGGACTTAAGGCATTGGTTGTTTCTAAGCACATTAAGTCTCAGGAATCCGAAGCGGCATCGCTCCTTAGTATGGGTGTTTCAAGTGTCAAAAATAATTCTTTTGAGAACGGAATCAGGTATTTGCAACGTGCATTGGCACTATATGAAAAACTTGGACGTAATGAAGATATTGGAAAGGTAAACTTGGTGTTTGGCACCATTTATTCCGATGAAAACAACTATGAACTTTCGCACAACTTTATTCTAAAAGCAATTTCTGCCTATCAGGTTAGTGACAGAAGCGTTAGCTTGCTTAAGGCTTACCTTCAAATGGCGATGCTTACCCTCAATTATGGAAGGATAAAGGAGTCGAACAAATATGGCCAGCTGGCCTACACGCTGGCTTTATCGTTATACAATAAGCGTCATCAAGGTACTGCTGAGTTACTGATTAAGGCTGGAATTACGTTGGCCAACTCTCAGAAAGGGCTTAGGGAATATGCGTTGGCAGGGGAAACCCTTCAGCAGGTTTATGCTGTTTCCGAGGAGTTGAGGGATACACTAAAAATGGTGTCGCTGCTAATTCAAAAGAGCAATCTGCTATTTGCGCAGCAAAATTATACACAAGCATCGGGGCCACTTGATACCGCATTTGCACTCGCAAGTAAACCTAATTTTGTTAAGGAGTTGGCTCGTGTGTATGCTAGTGAAGGCGACATCTTCTTCGTAAAAAAGAATTATGCCAAGGCGTTGGAGCGCTATGAAAAGGCTAGCGAACTTTTTGCTAAAGAGAAGAGCTATCGCGATTTAGTTAATACATACGTTCTCTCGTCTAGAATAATGAATGCCGAAGGCAATACTAAGCGTGCGTTACAGCTTCTTAACCATTCCCTTGAAATCTCAAAGAAAAATAATTTAAACCAAACAGTATCCGAGATTTATTTGTCGCTTTCCTTAGTGTACGAGAAGGAGGGGAAGTTTCCCCAAGCACTCGAATTTCATAAGTTGTGGTCTGAAATTCGCGACAGTATTTACAGTGAGCAATCAGGTGACAAGCTCGCTCGCTTGCAAATGCTTTACGAAATCTCTCAGAAGGATCAGGAGAACAAAATTCTCCGACAGAACTCAGAGATTCAGCGGCTGCAGATTGCCCATAGCCAATTCCAGCGACTCTATCTTATTCTAGCCATAACCGCTGTAATTTTTCTCTTCCTTATTCTGTTTCTACGCTATAGGAGTAAGATGAAGGAGGTGAAGCAACAGAGGGAGAATGAGCATCGCATTACTGAGTTGAATAAAAATTTGGAGCGACGGCTGGTGGAGGAACTTCGCAAGCAGGAACAGCAGCAAGAACTTCTGGCGCAAAAATCGAAGTTGGAGTCGCTGGGAACCTTAGCGGCTGGCATTGCGCACGAGATTAACCAGCCACTGGGAGGAATTTCTATGGGCTTGGACAATATTCAGCTGAAGCTACTGGAGGGCCACCTTTCCAACGACTACTTGAATAAGAAAATTGATAGCCTTTTCAAGCATGTTGATCGCATAAAAAAAATTATTGAGCATACCCGCACATTTTCGCGATCGCAAAGGCAGGTTCTCTTTGGCAAGATTAACGTAAATGAGGTGGTGAGCAATGCCCTTCTAATGATTTCCGCACAGATGGAAGAGCATGCAATTGACCTGGAGGTGGTGCTTGGAACCATTGATGGTTTTGTGCTGGGTGATGCATACCGTATTGAACAGGTGGTTCTCAACCTGCTTTCTAATGCCATACATGCAGTGGAGGAGCGGGAGCGAGCCGATGTAAAGGGGTATGTAAAGAGCGTAAAAATTCAAACCTACATGGAGGAAGGTGTTGCAGTGGTGGTAGTGTGGGACAACGGAATCGGAATTCCACATGAACATTTGGATAAAATATTTGATCCCTTCTTCACCACCAAAAAGGAGGACAAGGGAACGGGTTTGGGTCTTTCCATTACCTATGGCATAGTGAAGGATATGCTTGGTGAGCTGTGGGTTGAGTCTAAACCTAATGAGTATACTCGGATGCGGGTAATGTTGCCCATTTCAAGCTGAGAGATGACCCCCTGAGGCGGCACTAACATAGAAAGTTAAAATTGGTCGATGAAGCCACTAAAATAAGATTTGCATGAAAGATCTATCGATTCTTGTACTTGACGATGAGAAAGCTATTCGCGAGGAGATATTGGAGTTTTTGACCGAGGATGGGTATAGCCTTTTTGAAGCAGAGCGGCCTTCAAGGGCTTTTGCAATTATGGAGGAGGAGATTATCGACGTTATCATTCTCGACCTTCAGTTACCTGAAATGGACGGGCTTTCGGTTCTAAAAAAGATAAAGGAGAATAACGACCATGCGGAAGTAATTATGATTACGGGGCATGGCGATATGGAGGCGGTAATTCAGGCCATGCGACTTGGTGCTATGGAGTTCTTTACCAAACCCTTTAGGCTTCTCGATATGAAGGCAGCCATCCAACGAAGTCGTCGTTTTGTGGAGCTGAGCAACCGCTTAAAGGAGGCAAATCTAGGTTATTCTCTGCTGTCAAGAGAGTTACATGATAGCGTGGGTAGCCAGATTATGGGAAATAGCCTTGCCATACGAAGAGCCGTGGATCTAATGGAGAAGGTAGCCAAAAGCGATACCACCTCTGTCCTCATAACCGGTGAAAGCGGAACTGGTAAGGAGTTGGTGGCGCGCGGAATTCATTACTTAAGTAGCCGGAAGAAGAATATATTTTGCCCTGTAAACTGCTCAGCCATACCTGATTCTCTTTTCGAAAGCGAGTTTTTTGGTCATAAAAAAGGTGCCTTCACAGGTGCTATGGAGGATAAGATTGGCTGGTTTGAGATTGCCAATGGCGGTACCCTTTTTCTGGATGAGGTGGTGGAGATGCAGCCCCAAATGCAGGCCAAGTTGCTGCGGGTTCTCGAAGATAGAAAGGTGCAGCGGATAGGTTCACACATTGAAATTGACGTTGATACAAGAATACTGGCGGCAACTAATAAAAATATTGCCCAGCTGGTGGATGAGCATCGGTTTCGTGCTGACCTTTACTATCGCCTTAATTCATTCATAATCAATATGCCACCTCTAAGGGAGCGTAGGGAGGATATTCCCATTTTGCTAAATCACTTCCTTGGATATTATAGCAGCAAGTTCAATAAGAACCTGCCGGAGGTTGATTCTGGAATTTACAAGCTCTTGAACCAATACGATTTTCCCGGGAATGTAAGGGAGCTGCGCAATATGGTAGAACGAGCTATTATTCTTAGCGACGGGAAGCGGTTGCGCTCACGCGACTTTGCTGTTGGCGAGGTGCTACAGGAGAATTTTACCTCGGGAGAGGAAGTTTTTGACCTCGATGAGCTGGAAAGGAAGACCATTATACGCGCGCTTGAAAAAACCGACTACAAGAAGGTGGAGGCAGCACAGCTGCTGAATATTACCCGGCAGGCTCTCGACCGTAGAATGGAAAAGTACAACTTGATATTCTAACTCAGCAGGAGCGAGTAAAATTCAAAGTTTTCGTTGTCGAAGCACACAAAGGTGACGTCCAAGTCGAGTAGAGGGTTAGTTCGGAAAAATTCCTTAACCGTATCGATGGTAATGCTGGCTGCCTCAGCTTTAGGATAGCCATACACGCCGGTGCTTATGTTTGGAAACGCAATGGATCTTAGGCTCATGCCCCTTGCAATCTCCAAACTATTTCTATAGCAGTTTGCTAGCAGTTCAGGTTCATTGTTACCTCCGCCTTTCCAAACTGGTCCTACGGTATGAATAACAAAGCGTGCTGGAAGCTTATAGCCTTTGGTAATCTTAGCCTCACCTGTTGGGCAGCCATTGAGCAACCGGCACTCCTCCAGTAGCGCTGGACCTGCAGCCCGATGAATTGCGCCATCAACTCCGCCACCACCCAGTAGTGAACTGTTGGCTGCATTTACAATAGCTTCAACATCCAAATGCGTGATATCGGCCTTAATAACTTTTAGGTTCATGGCGAGGTGTTTTGTGTAAAGGTAGGAAGCTGCGAAATGAATTTCAAGATTTTTGTGCGGGAATATGTGCTTTTCTCCTTTAAATAAAAAAAGCCGGGATGTTTTCCCGGCCTCTGCTACATGGTTATTGAACCAGATATTATCTAAGCATGGCGCCTGCCTCCTTTTGGTAGGCAGTAATCAGGCTTGTCATTATTTTATCGATTTGAGCGTCGGTGAGCGTTTTTGTTTCGTCCTGAAGAATAAAACTCAACGCGTAGGATTTTTTGCCTGCGCCCAGCTTCTCACCCTCGTAAACATCGAAAAGAGAAACCGACTTAAGCAGCTTTCGTTCTGCACGTAAGGCGATATCTTTTAGCGTTTTAAACGTGATATTGGTATCAACGAGTAGGGCAAGGTCACGTTTAACCTCAGGAAATTTTGGAATTTCAGTGTAGGATACCGTATTTCTTCCAAATAGTTTTACGGCCAAGTCCCAGCGAATTTCGGCAAAGTAAATATCTTGCTTGATGTCGAACTGCTTGAGCTGCTTGGGGTGGACCTTCCCAATGGTGAAAAGTTCCTTTTCTCCCATACGGTATGTAAGACCATCGGAGTAAAGGTCGTTTGTGATATCTTCAACAGAGCCCTTTTCGATATGGGCCCCAAATTTCTCAAGGAGTTTCTCGGCATAAGATTTAAGCACAAAGAAGTTGGTTGGCTCTGCCTTTAGATTCCAGCTGGCCACATTTTGATTACCCGAAACCAGCATACCCAGTCGGAAATCCTCATTATAGCTGCTTAGGGCGTTATCACTTTCCTTCTTGATATAGGAGTAGCAGTTGCCAAACTCGTAAAGCTTAAGATCGGTATTGCGCCTGTTGATATTGAAAATAGCGGCTTCCAACGCATTGAACAGCAGTGTTTGTCGCATACCATTCAGGTCGGAGCTGAGCGGATTAACAATATTTACGGTATTTTCCTCCTTAAATGTTTGAAGCCCTTCGTAGTATGCCGCTTTGGTTAGCGAGTTCGACATAATTTCGTTAAACCCATTTGCGCTAAGAAATTCTGAGGCTAGGTCGGTAATTCTGCCCTTGTCTGGCTTCTTCTGGGTGGTGATTGCGCTTTTTATGGTTTGCGATATCTCCACGTTGTTGTAACCGTAAATGCGTAGCACGTCCTCCACCACGTCGGCTTCGCGGGTTACGTCTACACGATAGGCAGGAACCGACAGGGTGAGGTCGTCGCCTTTCTCTGCGGTGATTTCCATCTCCAGCCCCTTGAAAATGCGCTTAATTTGATTGTGAGGAATCTCCTTGCCGATGAAGCGGCACATCCGGTTGAGGTTAACCTCCACCTTTTGGTTTTCAACATTAACAGGGTAATCATCCACAATTTCGGAGGAGATGGTGCCACCGGCAACCTCCTTTATGAGCATGGCGGCGCGCTTAATGGCGTAGATGGTAATTTTTGGGTCGGTGCCCCGTTCAAAACGAAAAGAAGCATCGGTGCTTAGGCCATGGCGTCGTGCAGCCTTTCTCACCCAAACGGGGTTGAAGTAGGCGCTCTCGAGGAAAATGTTTTTGGTTTCAGCGGTAACACCAGAGGCGATGCCACCAAAAACTCCGGCCATGCACATGCTCTCCGTTTCATTACAAATCATGAGATCTTCGCCATGCAGCTTGCGCTCCACACCGTCAAGGGTGGTAAATGGTGAACCGTCTGAAAGTGTCCTAACCCTAACGTGGTTACCCTTTATTTTATCCGCATCAAATGCATGAAGTGGTTGTCCTAGCTCATGTAGAATGAAGTTGGTAACGTCCACAACATTGTTGATGGGGTTGAGGCCAATAGCCTTCAACTTTTTCTGTAACCATTCGGGCGAGGGAGATACAGTAATGTTGGAAACCGTAATGCCGGTATAGCGGGGACATGCCTCGCCATTCTCCACCGTAATTTTTATTGGACGGCTGGTGTTGTCTATCTTAAAGCCATCAACAGAGGGAAGGAGCAGCTGATACTTTTCGTCGTTTGCATAGAGGTAGGCAGCAACATCGCGGGCTACACCATAGTGTGAAGCAGCATCGATCCGATTTGGGGTAAGACCAATTTCGAAGGCGTAGTCGTCCTCAATGTTGAAGTATTCCTGAGCTCGTGTTCCCACGGCGGTGTCGGGATTTAGCACCATAATGCCGTCATGTGAGGCACCTAGCCCTAGCTCATCTTCGGCACAAATCATTCCTTCGGAGTCAACCCCACGGAGCTTCGACCTCTTAATTTTGAAGCTCTCCTCTCCACTGTAAAGCGTGGTGCCAATGGTAGCCACCGGAACCATTTGACCCTTTGCCACATTGGGGGCTCCACATACTATTTGGAGTAACTCCGGACCACCAACATCTACCTTGGTTACGTGCAGCTTATCGGCGTTTGGATGTTGCTCACACTCCACCACACGACCTATAACTATGCCCTCAAGACCTCCCTTTACCGATTCCTCCTTTTCTAACGATTCCACCTCAAGCCCTATGGCAGTAAGTATTTTCGAAAGTTCCTCCGGGCCCTTTTCCGTTTTTAGGTAATCCTTAAGCCAGCTGTACGATATTCTCATGATATTGTAGTTTTTTCTCTTTACGCTTCATCTTTTTGCAGCAAGCAAAAGTATGAAAAATCACAGAACGTAAATGGTTGTTGGCCATATTTTCTTCAAGTGATTAGCTATTTATCAAAGTATTGAGCACTCCTCCAAAATTGATTTTAACTTTTTATCTAGGCCAGTGAATAAATTTTGTAAATTTGGTTAGCTGAAATGTATGTTATTGAAATATAACGAATAAGATAATGTTGTGTGGAGTTCAGAAACCACTTTAAAAAACGGGGCGATATCGAAAAGCCTTACGAGTAGAACCCTAAAACAACAACCTATGGAAAGCAAATTCTTTACCTTTATCAAACCTTACCTTGCCTACATCGATGGTGGGCATTTCTTTCGTAAACCATTTTCCTGGCTATACATCGTGATGGCCATTATTAGCCTATTAATACCTCTGGCAGTTCTGTATAGAGCAGTGGATATCGGCATTTTGGATATGCAGGGCAAGATTGTTTTAGTTTTCATTTTATTCTGGATTATCTTGGCGTTTGCCGGTTGGGTTGGATTTCAGCAGTGGTGGGACAGGCGCACTAAGGTTGGGGTATCCTCATTTGAGGGCGACGACTTTACAGCTACCCCCGCTTTTTCTCACTTTATTCAAACTTTTGGTGAGTGGTTTGGAACTTGGCTGGGGCTTGTTGGGTGCGGTTATGCGCTTCTCTCTACCATCTTTTTGGGAGGTAGTAACGGCTATTTAAGCATGCAGCTGGGTATACCATATCTTAGCACGGGTGTAGTATCCATTATTACCATGCCAATCTATGGATTCTTAATTGTGGTATTCTCTCGGTTTATTTCGGAGCAAATTCGCGCTTTGGCGGCCATTGCCAATAATACAAAAAAGTAACATTTGGGTTTTAGTAAACTGCGCTCTCAACTTCCTCTTTTTGGGGTTGGGAGCGCTTTTTATATTCTAGGAGCGCTTCGGTCTAATTTCCTAATTTGGCTTCGCCGAGCTCCCTTTGGTCGGTTCTAATTTTTAATTAATTCTATGATCTATTGAATTGTCCGGATTCAAAATAATTTTGCCTTATGGTTTGGAAATATTTTCTAGCGTGGTTTTTGATTATTCCGGTGGCCATTGCCAACGGTGCTTTTCGGGAGTTGGGCTATAAATCGTTGGTTGGCGATTTGCCCGCTCACTGGATCTCCACATTGATCTTGATTGTTCTACTCGCTCTTTACCTATGGCTCTTGGGGCGGAGGTGGCGCATAGATTTCTCAAAACAGGCGTGGTACATTGGTGTGCTATGGCTTGGCCTTACAATCATGTTTGAATTTGGGTTTGGACGCTACGTTATGGGACATCCATGGGCCAGGTTGCTACACGACTACAACCTTTTGCAGGGACGTGTATGGATTTTAGTGCTAGTAACTCTTTTGATTGGACCACGAATTTCTTATGGTTTCTTTCGGCCGCGTGCTGCGGGGTAATTCAGCTCCCAAACGGGAACATCCTTCTACGTTTTGCGTTACAACCGTAAATGTCTAAATTTGCAAATCTTATACAAAAAGCAGGAGAAAGCTTATGATGCCGCTCATTTTGGTAATTAACGATGATGGAGTTCAGGCGCCTGGCATTCAGGCTCTGATAGAGATGGTAAGGCCGTTGGGCCGTGTGCTGGTGGTGGCTCCAGAGGAGGGAAACAGCGGTATGAGCCATGCCATAACTATAAAGGTGCCGCTGCGCCTCAAGAAGGTGAGGGACGAAAAGAACTTACTTGTATACTCCTGCAACGGCACTCCAGCCGACTGCGTAAAGCTTGCCTTGAGCGAGCTCTGCAGCGATAAGAAGCCCGACCTGCTGGTTTCCGGCATCAACCATGGCTCCAACTCCTCAATCAGCATTGTTTATTCTGGAACCATGGCGGCAACTATTGAGGGCTGCCTTTCCGGCATTCCATCCATTGGATTTTCGCTGCTAGATTATTCATACAATGCCGACTTTTCAACAACTGTTGAACTTTGTCGGCCAATAGCCGAGAGGGTGCTTCATGAAGGTCTTTTGCAGGGAGTGTGCCTCAACGTGAATGTTCCAGTTTTGGCGGCTGATAAAATTAACGGCTACAAGGTATGCCGGCAAAACAAGGGATCGTGGCAGGAGGAGTTTGAGAAGAGGACCGATCCGCGTGGAGTTGATTACTTCTGGCTTACCGGTTACTTTCATAACGATGAACCCGAGGCTACCGATACCGATGAGTGGGCGCTGAACAACGGATACATCTCCATAGTTCCAATCAAGATAGATTTTACAGACTACAACGAGCTAACGAGGATGAAAGCGTGGGAAACCACTTTTACAAAATCGATCCATGAAGAAAAAATTTGATTCTGCAAGGTTGGGATTTGGCATTGGCCTAATTCTTCCCACGATTATTCTCATTGCAACCTATTTCATACGCGAGCCTGGCCTAGGATTTCCCCTCTTCTTTAAAGCCATGGTTGGGCATCACATCCTTTCAAAAATGTTGAGCCTATGCGTTTATCCCAACTTGATTCCATTCTTCTTTTTCATTTGGACGGATAGGTTGCAAAGTGCCCGCGGGGTGTTAGGGGCAACTATAGTCTTGGCTATTATTGTATTTCTCAGCCAACTGATATTCTAGCGTTAGAAATAACCTATGCGATACTATATTATATCAGGAGAAGCATCGGGCGACTTGCATGGGTCCATGCTCATAAGAGGTATTAAACAGCATGATGCTGAGACCGAAATTCGTTTCTGGGGCGGCGACTTGATGGCTGCCGAGGCCGGAGCACCGGTTAAGCATTACCGCGAACTTGCCTTTATGGGCTTTCTGGAAGTGTTGCTGAATATGAGGACGGTATTGGGCAACATCCGTTTCTGCAAAAGTGATATTGCTGCGTGGAAACCCGATGTGGTTATCCTCATCGACTATCCTGGTTTTAACTTTCGTATTGCGGAATTTGCCCATAACGCAGGATTCAAAGTTTTTTACTACATCGCTCCTAAGGTTTGGGCCTGGAAGGAGGGCCGCGTGAAACGAATTCAGCAGAATGTAGATAAGCTCTTTATCATTTTTCCTTTCGAAACGGAATACTTTAAACGCTTTGGTATAGATGCCTTTTATGCAGGTAATCCGCTGGTAGATAGCGTAGCACAGAAATTGCAGCTAGTGCCGTCCAAGGATCAGTTCTCCCGTGAACATGGTCTCGACGAACGGCCAATTATTACTTTGCTTGCCGGCAGCAGAAAGCAGGAAATTGCTTACTGCCTACCAACGATGGCCAAATTAGCAGCCGAGTTTCCCGATTACCAAGTGGTGGTGGCGGGTGCACCTTCACTTACTGCTGACGACTATCAGCCCATTCTTGAAGGAACCGATGTTAAGGTTGTCTTTGGTAAAACATACGAGCTGCTGGCCTTGGCAAGGGCTGCAGCAGTGGTTTCGGGAACCGCCACGCTAGAGGCTGCACTCATAGGAACGCCACAGGTGGTTTGCTATCGGGGTTCCGCCATATCCATAGCCATTGCCCGCAGGTTTGTGAAGGTGAAGTATATCTCTTTGGTCAACCTCATTATGGATAGGGAGGTGGTGAAAGAACTAATTCAAAAAGATTTTACGCTTGATAGCGTAGCCTCCGAGCTAAGATTATTACTGCAAGATGGACCTAGCCGTGATGCCATGCTTGCTAGCTATGCCAGCCTTTGTTCCATGCTTGGCGAACCAGCCGTTGCCAATAGGGTAGCCGCCCAAATGGTGAAAGAATTAAAATCTCGAATTTCTTAAGATGAAAAAACTTTTTTACCTCTTTATTATCACCTTGCTGCTCCCTTCAAAGCTTTATTCCATTACCGATTCACTGCGAATTGCTCTTTTCTATACCCAACCGATTTCGTCCGTAGTGCTGGTGCCCAGTGGTAGCTATTCTCTGCTTCTCGATAGCACCTCTACCCAAGCCATCAATTCAGGCGAGATGCTCTTCTTCTCGGTGGCCGATGGTATGGTGCGGGTTCGAACTGCCATGTCGCCCATTGGAACATTCAAATCGGTTGCCTTGGTGAGTAAGGCTACCGATGGAACCTTTCGGGTTATTCCAACGCAACCCAAATTGGCTTCTCGATCGTACGACAACGATGCCATTATTACCTGCGAAAACGATAAGTTGTTGGTGATAAACCATGTGGAGTTGGAAAAGTATGTAGCCGGGGTGGTGGAAGCTGAGGCTGGGCCAAATGCTAAGCTGGAATTCTACAAAGCTCAGGCTTTGCTGGTCCGAACCTACGCTCTTGGGCATACAGACAAGCATGCTCCCGAAGGGTTTAACCTCTGCGACGATGTCCACTGCCAAGCGTTTAAGGGCCGTTCGACTCGTAATCCCGATATCTTTCTGGCAGCGGAGGAAACCAAAGGACTGGTGGTGGTGGATACCACAGGAACCCTTATTACTGCTGCATTTCACTCCTCGTGTGGAGGACAAACTGCCAACTCTGAGCAGGTGTGGCCCAAGGCGCGCTACTATCTGGTAAGCGTTGACGATCCCTACTGCTTGGGGAAGCGTAATGCCACCTGGGAGAAGCGAATTCCTATAAAGAGTTTTTTCGACTATCTGGCCACTAAAGGCTTTGGGAGCGAGTCGTTGAAAGCCTCACGCCTTGGATTTAATCAGGCCAAACGCGTTGCATACTACCGTGTTGGTTCCGACTCCATCTCCTTTTCACGGATGCGTGCCGACTTGGATCTTCGATCAGCATTTTTTTCGGTGGCCGTTTCTGGCAATGAGGTTGTTCTGCATGGACGAGGCTATGGCCATGGCGTTGGTTTATGCCAGATTGGAGCAATGGAGATGGCCGCAAGAGGGATGGACTACAAGACCATTATTGATTTCTACTTTAAGTTGGTGCGCATAGTACCGGTGGAGCAAGTTATCAACTTCTTCCCCGATGCGCGCGATGAAGAAGAACCGGCCACCGACACAACGGCCCAGTCTTTTTTCTAGGCTATTTGCCTTCAAAGCTGTAGCAAAGGGTGGCGGAATATTTATTTGACTCGTACTCATCAATATGATTACCATTGGAAAGTTTTCACACTTTTTTGCTATTTAATTCGTTAACCATTACTATTTTCATGCACTCTTAGTTGCAGCTTAGTATGGAGTTTAGTGAAGTGTAAATCTTACTGTTGCTAAAAAACCAAACCATGTACCATATTTTTTTAAAGGAGATCAGGCTCTTTTTTTCATCCCTTACTGGTTACATTGCCATTCTCGTTTTTCTAGTGGCAAACGGACTGTTTATGTGGGTTTTCCCTGGAGAGATGAATGTTCTCGATGCCGGATATGCCAACATTGACACCCTGTTTATGCTGGCTCCTTGGGTTTTTCTTTTTCTTGTTCCGGCTATTACCATGCGAACCTTTGCTGAGGAGCGCAAGGGTGGCACGCTGGAGCTGCTGCTTACCAAACCGCTCACCGAGCTCGATTTGGTGATGGGAAAGTTTTTTGCCTCGGTGTTCCTCGTAATTTGTTCGCTGGTTCCAACGCTCATCTTCTTCTTTTCGGTGTATAAGTTGGGTAATCCGGTTGGAAACATTGACCTGGGTGGAACTTGGGGATCGTTTATCGGCCTCTTCTTTTTGGCCTCCATCTACGTGGCCATAGGAGTTTTTGCCTCCTCGCTTACCACAAACCAGATTGTCTCCTTTATTGTGGCCATGTTGCTCTCCTTTCTGCTCTACATGGGCTTTGAATACATCGGTAGCCTTCAGGCATTCAGAGGGATCGAAACCAATATTGTGGCGTTGGGTATCAACGATCACTATCAGTCTATCAGTCGTGGAGTAGTCGACTCCCGCGACATTCTCTACTTCTTGAGTGTCGACAGCTTGTTTCTGTATGCAAGCAAACTAATTCTGCAGAGGAGAAAATAGCCATGGGAAATTTTATGCAAAACATACGCTTAAAGGTTAAGAACAGCATGGGTTACAAGTTGCTGCTGTTTATGCTCGTGGTAGTAGCAATTAATCTTATTGCCTCCATTGCCTTTTTTAGAATAGACCTTACTTCCGATAAGCGGCACAGCATTAGTCCACAGTCGAAGCAAATATTGAGTACACTTAAGGACTACGTGAACGTTACCGTTTACCTCGATGGCGAGATGCCCATTGGCTTTAAAAAGATGGAGCGAAGCCTTAAGGATATGCTCTATGAGTTTCAGGTATACGGGGGCAGCAACTTCCGATTCAACTTTGTCAACCCATCGGAATCTTCCGACCCCAAGGAGCGGGACGATGTTTATAAAAGCATATACCAGCGTGGAGTGCTACCCGTTAATATCCACCAAAAGGATGTGGAGGGCGGTTCTACAGAAAAAATTGTATTCCCCGGTGCCGTTGTGAACTACCGAGGCAAGGAAATGCCGGTAAATTTCTTAACAAACGTTCCTGGGTTGAGCGGTGAGGAGAACCTCAATCGATCGGAGCAGAATCTGGAGTATAACATTATCAACGCCATAGAGAAGATGAGCCTCGATTCGCTGCCCAAAATAGCCTTTATTGAGGGGCATGGCGAGCTGGAGGAGGCTCAGGTTGGTGATATTGCGCGGGATCTTTCTGGCTACTATAGCCTTAGCCGCGTAACCATCAATGGAAACCCGCAGGCACTCAACGGCTACAGGTTGGCTGTTGTGGCAGGGGGAACAAAACCTTGGCCAGAGGTGGATAAGTTGGTGCTCGACCAGTTCATAATGAAGGGTGGTAGAGTGGCCTTTTTCATCGATCCCGTAACAGTTAGCGAAGATAGCCTCTCCAGAGGTAGTATGACCGTAGCCATGGTGAACAACCTCAACCTGGAGGATATGCTCTTTACTTACGGCATTAGGGTTAACTCAGTGCTCCTTCAGGACATGCAGTGTGCCATGATTCCGGTGAACGTTTCACTTGTTGGTGAACAACCAAACTTTGTTCCGGCACCATGGTACTACTACCCGTTGTTTGTGCCATCAAATGCCAGTGCAATTACCCGCAACCTCAACCTGGTTGAGGGAAAATTTTGTAGCACGCTCGATACGCTGAGTGGCGAGTCGAAGGTTACCAAATCGGTGTTGTTGGCCTCTTCGCCATACTCCCGAACACTCACTGCTCCACTCATTGTTAGCTTGGAACAGATCCGAAATAGCCCTTTGAAGTATGAATTCAACCAGAAACATCTCATTGTTGCTGTGCTGGAGGAGGGTCAATTTAAGTCGGATTTTCGTAACCGGATGGACAGCGAATATTTGGGTGCCAATACAATTCAAATGAAGGATAGTAGCCTCAACACCAAAATTGCCGTGGTGGCCGATGCCGACATCATTCGAAACGAGGTGAAGGTTCGCCCCGATGGTGTTTCTATTACACCCCTAGGCTACGACAAGTATACCAATCAAACCTACGGCAATAAGGATTTTGTGAGGAACTTGGTGAGCTATTTAACCGACGAGCACAACCTTATCTCGCTTCGTAACCGCGACCTTAAGCTAAGGTTGCTCGATAGAAACAAGGTGCTTTCGGAGCGTACAAAGTGGCAGCTCATCAACGTGGTCTTGCCTTCGGTAATTGTGATGCTATTTGGCCTTCTTTTCATTTACTTCAGGAGAAAAAAGTATGCAAAACGGTAGAAAAAAGAGGCAACGGTGGATTTGGATTTCAGCGGCTCTGGTGTTCTTGCTGGTAGTGTTTCTCTCCACCTTTTCCATTCAAAACGTCCGCACGCTATTTTTTGGTGGGCCGTTAAACCCTGCCAGCTACTCCATTGGCGATACATCGCTGGTTAACGGCATTACCATTCGGCAGGGAGCCGATTCAGTGGTAGTTACGAGAGCGCAGCAAGGGTGGACAGTGCAAGATAAACTGGCAGGGGCAAACACCATCTCCAATTTTCTTGGAGCCTTTCAGCAGGTGCAGGTCTATTCGCCCATACCGCGCCTGGTGGATTCGATACTCGAAGCTAGGCTTAAGGGCCCTGAGGCCACGGTGGTGTCGGTGCAGAGGGAGGGGAGGCTCTACCGACAGATTCGTATACTCTACACCGATACGCTTGGACTTGGAACCGTTGCCCTAGCCGAGGGAAACTCAAGTGGGGCGGTAATTAGAACCGATGCCGATGGCACAAAGCTCTTCTACATGGTGAGCACAAGACCTTCATTCTGGATAAATAGCAAACTCTTTACACTTCCGTTAAATAAGATTTCGAAGATTACTTTCACCAACCAACAGTGGCCCGACAGCTCCTTTACCTTGCAGCTGCAAGGCGATGGCTTCCAATTGTTTGACCATGATGGGAAAATACCTTCGGAAAAGGTGGATGCCAAGGCGGTGTCGCGCTACCTGATCTATCTTTCACGTGCTTCAGTGTTGAGTGCAGCATCCAACCAGCAGGATAGCATGCAGCCATTCTACACAATTAAGGTGGAGAGCAGCAAGGGCAACGAAACTATTGAATATATTCCCCTTCCGCCCTCGGCACCGCTCGACGAGGCTGGCCACAAGGCGCTATATAATTACAACCAGCTGCTCGTTCGTCGCGATGGAATTGACTTTTATACAGCTAATTGGGTGGATGTTGATTTAACCATTAGAACAATCCGCTACTTTTTTCAGCGGTAGCTGCCCCTTGGTTGGCATCATAAATTTTTGTAATATTGAGGTTCGATTTAAAAAAGGAATTAATAAACACTTAAATATCTGAGGGATGAAATTTGTTGTATCTAGCACCGAGCTGCTCAGCCACTTGCAAACGGTGAGCAGAGTTATTAGCAATAAAAATACCTTACCTATTCTCGACCATTTCCTCTTCCAGCTTACGGGCAACGTGCTTACCATTACAGCCTCCGACTTGGAGACAACCCTAATCACCAGCCTGAACTTGGAAAACGTTTCAGAAGAGGGGGTTGTGGCGGTTCCTGCTAAGTTGCTCACCGACACCCTCAAGGAGTTTTCGGAGCAGCCGTTGACCTTCGACGTTAACCAGGATACCAAGGCCGTAGTCATAAACTCCGAAACCGGTAAGTTTAGCCTACCCGGTCAGGATGGAGAGGATTTCCCTGCCATTCCAACCCTAAGGGAGGAGCGCAAGTCGATGCTACAAACTAGCGCCGAAACCTTGCTGAGCGGTATTTCCAAAACCCTTTTTGCCACTGCCGACGATGAGCTTCGCGCCGTGATGAACGGTATTTTTATTGAGCTTACCCCAACGGACGTTACCTTTGTGGCTACCGATGCGCACAAGCTGGTTCGCTACAAGAGAATGGATATAAAGAGTGAAAACTCGGCTTCCTTTATTTTGCCTAAGAAACCTGCCGGTTTGCTTAAAACGGTGCTTTCAAGGGATGCAAACAACGTTATGGTTGAGTTCGACGACAAGAACGCCTTCTTTACCATGACCAGCTACAAAATGATTTGCCGCTTGGTGGAGGGCACCTATCCTAGCTACTCTACGGTTATTCCTACCAACAACCCAAATACGCTTACCATCGATCGTCTTGAGCTATTCAATGCGCTAAAAAGGGTGGCCGTATTTTCGAACCAGGCTAGTAACCTAGTTAAGCTGCAGCTTGCGGGCAACCAAATTACAATTTCGGCTCAGGACCTCGATTTCTCCATTTCGGCCTATGAGCGGCTGAGCTGCCTCTTTGAAGGCGACGACATGGAGATCGGCTTCAAGTCGACATTCCTCATCGAGATTCTTTCGAACCTCTCCTCATCGGATGTTCAGCTGAAGCTCTCCGATCCTTCCCGCGCTGGACTTATTCTTCCAACCGAAAAGGAGATCGACGACGAGGATACGCTCATGCTCCTAATGCCAATGATGATAAACGCTTAATCCATAATTCAAAGTGTGAAGGCCCGGTTCTCCTGAATCGGGCTTTTTTTTTGCTCAACCCTGAAACTTGGGGGCGGTATGCAGAAAAATATTTATTAAGCCCTGTTTTTTCAAGAAAGAAAGGTAAATTGGGCCTGAATTATGCCAATGGGTGTAAGCACCTGCCTATTTATTTAGCGAAGGCCAAGTGATTTTCCGAGTTGCGGATAAAGTATTGTAGGCAAGTTTGCAAAATATGATGTTAGTTCCCTGTGGGGGACCAAAATTGTTCATCCATCAACAGTGAAGGAAAAAAAGTATATTCTAACAACCTCTGTTAATTGACACTTAATTTTAAACCAGAGTAATTAACTAAAATAGCATTTCAATGAAGTTGAACATCAAGAATCCTTTAGCTTTTATCGATCTAGAAACTACAGGAATCGACTTGGCCAAAGACCGGATTGTAGAGATTGCAGTAATTAAAATATTTCCCGACGGGAAGGAAGAGGTAAAAACCCGACGTGTAAATCCCACCATTCCCATCCCTGCCGAGGCAACGGCCATCCACCATATCACCGACGATGACGTTAAGAACGAGCCTACCTTTAAGGAAATTGCCAAATCGCTAGCTCATAATCTCGAAGGCTGCGATTTTGCCGGATATAACTCCAACCGCTTCGACTTCCCCTTGCTGGCGGAGGAGTTTCTGCGTGCTGGCGTCGATTTTGACTTCAAGAAGCGGAAGTTTATCGATGTTCAAACCATCTTTCACAAAATGGAGCAGCGAACGCTGGTTGCTGCCTATAAGCTGTACTGCAGCAAGGACCTTGTTGGTGCCCACAGTGCCGAGGCCGATACTCGCGCCACTTTCGAGGTGCTGGAGGCGCAGCTCGACCGCTACCCCGACCTGAAGAACGACGTCGATTTTTTGGCCGATTTCTCGAGCCAGAGCAACAACGCCGATTTTGCCGGTCGCATTGTTTACAACGACAAAAACGTGGAGGTTTTCAACTTTGGCAAGCACAAGGGACGTCCGGTGGAGGAGGTGCTGCGCGCCGAGCCCAGCTACTACGCCTGGATGATGAATGGCGACTTCCCACTCTATACAAAGAAGGTGCTCACCAGCATTCGGCTACGAATGAAGTAGCGCTTAGCTTTACGTTGACGAATTAGTGTGTAACCGTAATCTTTTCTGCAATGAAAATAGTTTGCATAGGTAGAAACTACGAGGAGCATGCCCGGGAGCTGAACAACCCCAAGCCCGAGCAGCCGGTATTTTTCCTCAAGCCCGACACGGCGCTGCTGCGCAACAACCAGCCGTTTTATATTCCCGCCTTTTCCAACGAAATTCACTACGAGGTGGAGCTGGTGTATAAAATTAATAGGCTGGGCAAGGGCATCGATGAGCAGTTTGCCCACCGCTACTACAGCGAGGTGGGTATTGGCATAGACTTTACCGCCCGCGACCTGCAGCGCGACTGCAAGGCCAAGGGGCTGCCGTGGGAGTGCGCCAAGGCGTTCGACAGCAGTGCTCCGGTTAGCATGGAGTTTATTCCGCTTACCCAGCTACCCAACCCCAAGGCCATCACCTTTAGGCTCGAAAAGAACGGCCTGGTGGTGCAGCAGGGAAGCTCCGCCGACATGATTTTTAGCGTGGACGAGCTGGTGGCCCACGTCTCCAAGTTTATCCTATTTAGAATGGGCGACCTGCTCTTTACCGGCACGCCAGCAGGCGTTGGCCCGGTAGCCTCCGGCGACCACCTGCAGGCCTACATTGAGGATAAGCTGATGTTGGACTTTTATGTGAAGTAGAAAGGTGAAAAGTAGAAAGGTGAAAAGAGAAAGAGTGAAAATAAATTGCTAGTTTTATGTTAGCATAATTAGAAAAGTTTTATTTAACCCTTAAGTGTAATTAAAATGAAGAAGTGTAGCATTACAAAGCGTGAGATTCTATTTTTCTTTATAGGAGTTGTTACGATGTTGGTGGTTGAGATAGTTTTTGATTGGAGCGATTTTAAAAGGGGCTTTTGTGGTGGACAGAGTGGCACAAATACTGAAGTTGTGAAATAGTCAATAGTTCATCTTTATTTGTTTGCAGTAATAGCCGCTTGGAGGACTATTCCCTATGGTTGGGAACAGTTGAATGAGGGAAGCCCGAAGACCGATGAGATTGTGGCTGTATCTCAATGGGCTAGAGTTTTTGCCTTATGAGAGTTAAGAGTTGTAAGAAAGCACCCTACCGACCAAGCTGCCAATTGCCACTTAAGCGAGCATATCCGTGAAAATTTTTGTTTAGGAAACTCGAAAAACTATACATACTCGAAATGTTATGATAAGAAAAATTGTTTTTCTTATCATATAGACCTATGTTTGTAAAGAAATTCAAAAAAAATTCACAGAATGAAAAATGATGAGTGGATTTTAGCAGAATTACCTTTAAGCATTGATATAGAAACCAAGGCAGTATTAAAGAGTTTGCCATCTGCTCACGCTTCATTAGCTGAGTTGAAAGGTATTGCTTCAACAATTCCTAACCAGACAATTTTGCTAAATACTTTAGGGTTGCAGGAAGCTAAGGATAGCTCTGCAATTGAGAATATAATTACAACGCACGATGACCTATATAAATCTGAGTTAAATCTCGAATACTTCAATACTTTAAATGCAAAGGAAGTTCAGAATTACATATCTGCACTTAAAAAAGGATTTGTGCTGATTAAGAAAAACGGGCTTCTTACTAACAGAATTATTCTTGATATCCAAGCAGAACTTGAAAGCAATAAAGCAGGATTTAGAAAACTTTCTGGAACGACACTGAAGAGTGCTGCTAATGGAGAAATAATTTACACCCCGCCCCAAGACTTTAATGAAATTAGTCGATTAATGACAAATTTAGAGCGCTTTATTAACAAGAATGAATTATCTGACTATGACCCATTGGTTAAAATGGCAATTATTCACTACCAATTTGAGAGTATTCACCCTTTTTATGATGGGAATGGAAGAACAGGTAGGATAATAAACATTCTTTACTTAATTCTCCAAGGTCTTCAAAGCTTACCCATCCTATACTTGAGCAACTACATTATCAAAAATAAGGCGGATTATTATAGATTGCTACAGGAGGTTAGGGAGAAAAACAGCTGGGAGGAATGGCTGATTTTTATGATTAAAGGAGTGGAGGAGACTTCAAAAGAAACAATATCCTTAATTATCCAGATACGAGAATTAATGATGAAATACAAACATACATTAAGAGAAAATTATAAATTCTATAGTCAGGATTTACTGAATAACCTATTTAAGCATCCTTATACTAAAATCGAGTTTATTGTTAAGGATTTAAATGTTTCAAGAATTACTGCAGCAAACTATTTAAATAGGTTGTCGGATGATGGATTGCTGAGAAAAGAGAAGTTAGGCACCGGTAATTATTATATAAACCAACCGTTGTTTGATCTTTTGTCGAAAAGATAAAATGCATAGGAGGTTTAATCCAAATTATGCGCTAGTAGAAAAACGATTACGTATTTAGGCTCAAAATAATGCTCTCGCTATATAAAACCCTACTGCCCAGTCATCCCGAATGGGGGTGGAATGCAAGTCCTAGGCGCTAGCCCAGGGAGAGGCATGTCCCACCCAAAAACCGGAGGTGAACGCTGCCAAAGCGTTCAATGCGTATTCCTATACTTGAGTTTTAAAAACCAAAGAAAACGGAGCCATCTAACCACACTCTCCAAAAAATGATTAATTTTGGTATGTAAGGATGTTAGTTATCAGACCTATAAATGATTTGCCTGCAATGCTAAAATGAAAGAAATGAAGCTCCATCCTATTACAATTGATGCGTATAGAGAGTGGAAATCATTATCTAATGATTTACCACTATATCGAAATGCCAATAATTTAATTTTATTGTTTCGCGGACAGAAAAGAGATTCATATAAACTAAAACCTAGTTTATGCAGGAATTCCTCTGATTTAATAACTCTAAAAGAATTAGAAAAACACACCTACACTCAGTTTTATAGTGAAATAAGTAAGGCTAATTTATCTGACCTATTCAAGAGAAATAAACGTGTCAATCAATTTGAAGAAGAATGGTATAAACTAATACAAGCTCAACATATTGGATTACCGACAAGACTGCTTGATTGGACACCAGGTGCAGAAATTGCATTATATTTTGCTACATGTAATGAAGAAAAAGATGATGATTCATATAATGGACAATTATGGGTCTATTCTTGCGAAAAGAAAGACTTTTACGAATTTGACAAGGAAAGAAATTATCAAGATCTAAACCCATTTGAGATTAATGATACTTTTACAATTAATCCTTCATTTCAATATGAAGATGATTATAGAAACATTGTTGATAATACAAATCGTTTTTTACAAGGTGGGAGATTTACAATTCAACCTCTTGAAAAAGCAATTGAAGAATTAGACAAGCAAATTGAATTTAAAGAAAAAATAACTTTATATACAATAACTGCAAAAGCAAAACGTGAAATAAGAGATGAATTGAATTCTAGACTAAATAGAAAAACTCTATTCAGGGAAATTGATAAGCGAATAGAAACAATTGTTAAAGAAGTTAGAAGAGATAATAACATATAAAGCGCAGCAGGTAACAACGTATTTATTGTATCTTGGCTGATGACGCATTTGGAGTTCTTAACGCTTTTTGGTAGTTTTATTGTTTTATCAATATGAATAAGCCTGTATTAAAATCAAAGATTTTTGAGTTGTTAAAAAAACCTGTTTATAATAACCTAAGGATTAATAGTAAAGGTTCTTTTTTGAATGTTTTGAAAGACAACGAAAAACTCTACCTATTATTAATCCCGAATAAACCATTGTCAGATAATGAAGCTGTTCAAATTCTAAATCTAGGATTTAAGGAAAAGTTTCCTAAGACTAACTATTCTAAATTTGTTGACTACAATAATCCTGAAGCTTTAGAAAAACTTTTTGATGATATTGTTTTTATATTCAATTCATTATTTCATATTCCAATGGATAGAGAATGGCGCTATACAATCTCTAGTGGAATGGGATTATTAAAGGAAATGTATCCAATATCAACTTCATATGAAAGAAGGAGTAAGGAAAAGAGTAAAAGATTTAAACCAAAGAAATTATTCAAATATGATGTTTTACTCAGTTTAATTATTGGAGTTGCTTTAAGTCTCTTCTTGATCACGAAAGGAATTATTTTTGGATTAACCATTCCCATTTTGTTCTTATGTACGGTTGTATTTTCATTTGTAGTTGTTAAACTTTTTAAAGTTATTGAAACATTACTAGATAGATATAGAAGAAGTAGGTTTTTTTCAACTAATAAAATAGGGTTTTTCAGAAGTCAAAACTTCAAGCAAGTTGGTAGCCGCTACAGAGGGGAAAGGAATGGCTATACAGTAGATATTTATTATGTCCCTTTAAAAAATATCGAAATAGCTGTTTATCATGAAGAAATTCCTTGGGAAAGAGTTATAAAACTCTCTGAAAGTACAAAACAGGTTTGGTCAACCGAAAGTCATATTTTTTGGAATACAATTATTTCTAAGAAAAGAATAGATTATCGTGTGGGCATGCCAAGCGGAGAAGTTATTATTCGTGAAGCAGATAGGTTGGTTGAAAAATTGCTTAGATTTAAGATTAATCCATGCAAATAAAGAAATATATCCTACCCCGCTAGTCCGGCTATAAAATGCAGCGATGGCGTGGAACCGTCAATAGGGCGGTAAGGTAAGTTACATGCTGCCAAGCACCTTCCACATTTTGTATTCCTATTTTTATTACATTTGGTATAAAGCGCAACAGAGCTACACATATAAAGGAGCTGGTAACAAATTAAAGAGATAGAATATGAAAAATATTTTTTTGTTTTTATTATTAGCAACTTGTTGTTTGTCATGTAATCAGCACAACGTGAAAGGTGATTCAATTTCAGATTCAATTCAAACTCATAGCCAGACAATACAAAATGAGAATAGGAAATTTGAATTCAGTAATAAGGAATTTGAAGAATTCTATAATAGATTTATATTAGACTCAGTTTTCCAAATAGAACACGTGAGATTTCCATTAGATGGTTCATTAAATGAATGTGATACGACAATCTTGTGGACGAAAGCTAACTGGGAAGCAATACATTTTGACTTAAGGAATGATTTTTACAATCCGATAGACAGTAATATTGTAAAACAAGACAATTCAATATTTCAGTATGAATGTATAAGGGAAGAAATTGGATTGCTATGTGAAATGAGATTTGAAAAGATTGGTAAAGAATGGTATTTGATTTATTATTTAGAGAATGCCTGTTAATTGCCAATTGCCGCTAGCAGCGGCTCCCTTGCAAACCTTTGCCAATAATAGCTAATTTGCATTTTAGTAGAATGTGGTAATACCAGCGCCACCCCAAGAAATGAAAGCGCTACCATTGGCCTTCGGCCTATATCCGTTTTGTTGGAAAGGTAAGAAGGAGGTAGGTAGGCTCAATTATATGCTGCCATGCACCATCCCAATTGTGTATTCCTACTTTTATTACATCGGGTGTAAAGCGCAACAGCGCTAAACAATACAGACCAATCGGGGTTGTATAGTGTGGTTTTATTACACACAAAAACGAGTTGCCGGCAACCCTATCATACACATCGTTTCAATGACGCAACAGAACGAAATAAAAACTAATTGTGATGTTCCTGCACTTTGGCAAGAACATAAGAGCGAGTTGAGAAATTTTATTCTGAAAAGAGTAAAGGACCAAGACTTAACCAATGATATTCTGCAAGATGTTTTAATGAAGGTTTATACTTTCTGCATTTCAAAATCGGGGGTGAGTAATATTAGGAGCTGGCTTTTCCAAATTGCACAGAACACTATCACCGATAACTATCGTAAACAGTCAAAGTTTACCGACTTAAAAAATGTAAATGAGTTGGAGAGCGAAGACCATAATGTCGCTTTCAACGAAGCAACAAATTATATATTACCCATGCTTAACTTTTTACCTAAAAAATATGCTGTTCCCTTAAAGCTTGCCGACATAGATAATATGAAACAGGCCGACATAGCACAAAAGCTACACTTAACAATACCCGCTACAAAATCAAGAATTCAAAGGGCAAGACAGCTGCTTAAAGCTGAATTTATAACCTGCTGCCGCTATGAAACAGATACCCAAGGCAACATCATTTCCTTTGACATAAAAGAAAGTTGTGAACCCCTACAAAAAGTAAAAAAGGCACTGGAGAAATAATTTGCGTCTTTTTTGCACCATCTGCGTCTTGATTGTGAATTAGTAATTATTCACAATTAAATGTAGAAAAAATGAAAAGATTTCACGTTCACGTAAGAGTTAAAAACCTTCAGGAAAGCATTGAATTTTATAGTGCGTTATTTAGCGTACAACCAACGGTAGTAAAAGCAGACTACGCTAAATGGATGCTGGAAGACCCCAGAATAAATTATGCGATTTCGACAGGGCATAGTGAAAATGGCATTGAACATTTGGGTTTGCAGCTCGAAAGCGAAGAAGAATTGCACGAAGTTTTCGCCAATATGCAAAAAGCAAAAGGAACTGTTCGAGAAGAGGGAGAGTGTACTTGTTGCTATTCAAAATCTCAAAAAAGTTGGATTACCGACCCCCAAGGAGTTGATTGGGAAGCATTTTATACACACGGTACAGCCACAGTTTATGGCGAAGGCATTATTACGAGACCTGCCCCAGAAGTAATGGAACAATGGACAGGGAATGATGGAAAAGATGCTGCACTTGAAACCCTAGCTGTTGTAAATGAAAATAGTTGCGATAATGGAAACTGTAACAATTAGCCCAATGATATCCAAGCATTGGGAAAAAGTAAAGCAAATTTATGAAAGTGGCATTACCACAGGCGTTGCTACGTTTGAGACAGCAGCTCCAAGTTGGGAAAAGTGGAATAGTGGACATTTGCCTTTTGGCAGATTAGTTGCAATACGCAACAACGAAGTAGTTGGCTGGGCTGCACTTAGCCCAGTATCAAGCAGATGTGTCTATGGTGGTGTTGCAGAAGTTAGTGTCTACATTGCCGACAGTTACAAAGGACAAGGCATTGGTAAATTGCTTTTAAGAAATCTGATAGATGAGAGTGAAAGTAATAACATTTGGACTTTGCAAGCAGGAATTTTTACCGATAACATAGCAAGTGTAAAACTTCACGTAGGTGTTGGTTTTAGAGTAATTGGTTATAGAGAAAAAATTGGAAAATTAAATGACAATTGGAAAGACAACTATATTTTAGAAAAGCGAAGTAAAAAGGTAGGGATTGACTAACCAATTTGAGGAAGGGCAGTCGACAACATCGGTTTGGCAAAAGTAGCAGTGCAGTGCTTAGCTCGGGCGGACGTGTCGTCCGTCTATCCCAAGCCTTTGCCAGAGCTGGCCAATTTGAATTTTAAAGGAGAGTGGCAATAACAGCAGCTGTGCCAGAAGATGAATGAGCTAGCATAGGCTATGCAAAAATTCATCCTTAAATGGACAATTTACTTTTATTTCTCTACCTTTACGAAAAACAGGGTTATGATAACTAAAGAGAACCTTATTCAGGCCATTAATAAAATGCCAGATAAGTTCAGTGTTGATGACATTATCGAAGAACTTGTATTGCTTAGCAAAATTGAACATGGGCTAGCTGATGTTGAATCAGGTAGAGTATATTCGAAAAAACAGGTTGAGAAAAAAATGGCTAAATGGCTGAAATAATTTGGTCATATAAAGCTTATGAAGATTACAAAAGCATCATCGAATTTATTGCGATTGATTCAGAACACTATGCCTCTTTAATGGCAAAAAAAATCTGGCTTGAAATAAAAAGGATTGAGAAAAATCCGAAGGAAGCAAGAATGGTTCCTGAAGCTGGTTATCTTGATGAAATAAGGGAATTCATTTTGGGTCAATATCGAATCATTTTCCAATTAAAAGGTGACAAAGCATATCTTTTAACAATCCATCACAGTTCCCGTGATTTAAGAAAAAAATCCCTTCTAGAACAACTTAAATAATTTTCACGCGCACTGACAGGCTGTATTCCGCTCGGGCGCAACCGCCAAAAAGGGCGGTCAAGCGTGTCAGCCGTCTGTTCCAAGTTTGTATAGAATGCTAACCCCGCTCGCCCGGAGTGTGTCCTGAAGTAAGAAGGACAAAATTTAGCAATAAACGAAGTTCTTTTACGTGCTGTATAAAAGATGAAGGGGTTCGCCCGCCGGCGGATGAACCTTCGCAATCGCTGTGCAG